>OGXP01001613.1_pt1 | contig 18098 bp, 15 predicted proteins | sample 1576351 | NCBI WGS metagenome assembly OGXP01 (sample SAMEA3541517, study PRJEB24748) | human gut metagenome | biome: human gut; feature: human-associated habitat; material: faeces | place: China | collected 2012
GTAGTTCGCCAGCTTGGCCATGCGGGCCTCGGTGTAACGGTAAGCTGCCGGAGGGTCGCCGTCCACGGAACCGAAGTTGCCGTGACCGTCGATCAGCGGATAGTGCAGCGAGAACGGCTGCGCCATACGCACCATCGCGTCGTAAACCGATGCGTCACCGTGCGGATGATACCGACCGAGCACATTACCGACGGTCGTTGCCGACTTGCGGTAGGGCTTATCCGAGGTCAGGCCGTCCTCGTACATGGCGTACAGGATGCGGCGGTGTACCGGCTTGAGGCCGTCGCGTACATCCGGCAGCGCACGGCCGACAATAACACTCATTGCATAGTCGATATAGCTTTTCTTCATCTCGCGTTCGAGATCGACCTGCATGATTTTCTGCTGTTCGTATTCTTGACTCATATTTTAATTTTGCCTCCAAAAGTGTTGGCTTTCAGTCGAAAACGACTGTTTTTATCGCTTAGAGGATACTGAGAAGCTCGTCCACCTGCTTCTCGGTCGTCGCCCAGCTGGTCGCCAGACGGATGACCGTATGCTCCGCGTCATATTTCTCTATAAAGCTGTAAACTACCTTGGTTTTCAGTTCAGGCAGTCTGCTGTTTTCTACAATGATGAACTGCTGGTTGGTGGGGGACTCGATCGCGAAGCGATATCCCTTTGCTTTGAGACCGTCCCGCAGCTTGATGGCGAGTTTGACCGCCGGTGCGCAGATTTTCTCGTACAGCCCATCGGTGAACAAAGCATCGAACTGCAGCGCGTTCAGACGGCCCTTTGCGATCATTGCGCCGCGGCGCTTGACCATCGTGACAAACTGGCGCGGCATATTTCCGTGCGTGAACACAACGGCTTCGCCGCAGAGTGCGCCGCATTTGGTGCCGCCGATGTAGAACACATCAGTGAGCTTTGCGATATCTGCCAGCGTCACATCGGTATCCGCCGTGAGGCCGTAGCCGAGGCGTGCGCCATCCAGAAACAGCGGCATGGCAAACTCCTTGCAAACGGCAGAAATGCGCTCCAGCTCGTTTCTCGTGTAAAGCGTGCCGTATTCAGACGGATGGGAGATGTACACCATGCCGGGAAATACCATATGGTCATGGCTTGCGTCCGCGTAAAAGGTCTGAACATATTCGCGGAGATCGTCCGCATCCAGCTTGCCGTTCTTATGCGGAACGGTCAGCACCTTGTGTCCAGTGGACTCGATGGCGCCGGCTTCATGCGTGTTCACATGCCCGCAGGAGGACGCCACAACGCCCTCATACGGACGGAGCAGCGTATCAATGACGACCATGTTGGTCTGTGTGCCGCCGGTCAGAAAATACACCTGAGCATCCGGGCAGTCCGCCGCCGCTTTAATCTTTTCTGCCGCCGAAGCGGTAAATTTATCGTTGCCGTAGCCGGAAACCGGCTCCATATTCGTCTGTGCCAGATGTTCTAAAACCTTGGGGTGTGCGCCATAACCGTAATCATTTTCAAAAAACAGCATAGTTTTCTCCCTTATACGTCCAAATTCATTACATATTTTGCATTTCGCTCGATAAATTCGCGTCTGGGTTCTACCTTTTCGCCCATCAGGAGCGCAAAGGTTTCATCGGCGGCTGCCGCGTCCTCCATCGTAACCTGCAGCAGTGTCCGATGCTCCGGGTCCATGGTGGTCTCCCACAGCTGCTGCGGATCCATCTCGCCGAGGCCCTTGTAGCGCTGTACGCGCACGTTGTCACCCATTTCAGCGATGCAGTCGCGCTGCTGTTCCTCGGTATAGGTGTAGCGGACATCCTTGCCCTTTTCGTTCTTGAACAGCGGCGGCTGTGCGATGAACACATGGCCGTGCTCGATCAGCGGGCGCATGAAGCGGAAGAAGAACGTCAGCAGCAGGGTGCGGATATGGCTGCCGTCCACATCGGCATCGGCCATCAGAATGATCTTGCCGTAACGCAGCTTTGCGAGGTCAAAATCATCACCGAAGCCCGCGCCGAATGCGGTGATCATCGGGGTGAGCTTGTCGTTGCCGTAAACGCGGTCGAGACGTGCCTTTTCGACGTTCAGCATCTTGCCCCAGAGCGGCAGGATGGCCTGATGACGGCGGTCGCGGCCTTCCTTGGCGGAGCCGCCTGCGGAATCACCCTCGACGATGTAGATTTCGGTGTAGGTCGGGTCCTTTTCAATGCAGTCCGCCAGCTTGCCCGGCAGGGAAGCCGAATCCAGTGCGGACTTGCGGCGGGTCATCTCGCGCGCCTTTTTTGCAGCCTCACGGGCACGCGCGGCGGTCTGCGCCTTTTCGATGATGGTGCGCGCGACCTGCGGATTTTCCTCGAAAAAGGTCATCAGCTTGTCGGACACCATGGTGTCTACCAGCGCGCGCATATCGCTGTTGCCCAGCTTGGTCTTGGTCTGGCCCTCGAACTGCGCTTCCTGCAGCTTGACCGAGATAATCGCGGTCAAACCCTCACGTGCATCCTCGCCCTTGAAGGACTCATCGTCCTTGAGCAGCTTGTATTTCTTGCCGTAATCGTTGAGTACACGGGTCAGAGCGGCCTTAAAGCCGGTCTCGTGTGTACCGCCCTCGGTGGTGTTGATGTTGTTTGCAAAGGACAGCATCAGCTCGCTGTAGCTGTCGGTATACTGCATGGCAACCTCGGCCATCGAGGTATCGCGGCTGCCCTCCATGTAGATCACCTGATCGTGCAGCGGCGTCTTCGTGCGGTTGAGGTGCTCCACGAACTGACGGATACCGCCCTCGTAGTGCATGACCTCCTCGACCGGCTCATCGTCGCGCTCGTCGCGCAGCGTGATTTTCAGACCTGCGTTGAGGAACGCCTGCTCGCGCAGACGCTTTTCGAGCACATCGTACTCGTAGATGGTCGTCTCAAAGATCTCCGGGTCCGCGTGGAAACGAATGGTCGTGCCGGTTTCGCTCTCGCACGGCGTATCGCGCATCTTGACGGTCGTTACACCGCGCTCAAAGCGCATGTAGTGCTTGGTATGGCCATCGCGGACCTCGGCCTCCAGCCAGTCGGACAGCGCGTTTACGACCGATGAACCAACGCCGTGCAGACCGCCGGATACCTTGTAGCCGGAGCCGTCGAACTTGCCGCCTGCGTGCAGGACGGTGAGTACAACCTCGAGCGTTGGGATGCCCATCTGCGGGTGAATACCGCAGGGAATACCACGGCCGTTATCGGCAACGCGGATGATATCGCCCTTTTCAATCGTAACTTCGATGTGCGTGCAGTAGCCTGCCAGCGCCTCGTCGATCGAGTTATCGACGATTTCGTACACCAGATGGTGCAGACCGCGTGCCGAGGTAGAGCCGATGTACATACCCGGGCGTTTGCGGACAGCCTCTAAGCCTTCGAGTACCTGAATCTGATTTTCATCATAGGTCTCGGTAACCTTCAGGTCGAGCACTTCGTCCTTGATTTCGATTTCTTCACTCATATCGTTAAATTTCCTTTCCAGAAATTGCGGGAACAAAATAATCGAGAATTGAAAATGGAAAATGCCGCTATCCTTGCGCGGTTATGCTTTTATTAAATCACAGCGCACCGCGCCGAACCTTCATTCTCCATTACCCATTCTCAATTTTCAATTATCAAACGGCGTAGCCCTTTTCCGCACGTCTTTGAATCGCCTGCGGAGAAAGCTGCGTCAGGTACAGGGTCTCACCGAGGGCGTTTTCGCACAGCACAGCCGCGCGCGGCAGATCGTCGTACAGTTCGATGATCCGTCCCTCGTCCTGCAGGCGTTCAAGCAGCAGGCGCGTGCGCTTGGATGCGGTCGCCGTATCCATATCGAACACCGCAACTACGCTCTGCAAGGGCACGATGTAGTCCTGACCTAAATGTAAATACATTCTATTCCTCCGGAATAATTAGAAATTAGTAATGCGTAATTAAAGTCCTGCGGATTTTCTATCCGTTTCAACAATCGCGCCGTGCGCGACACCCTGATTTCTAATTACTAACTGGATTTAATTATACCACTTTTTTCACTAATTGTGTACCCTAAACCTAAGGAAAAACAAATATTTCTCTGTTTTTTTGAAAGAAAACAAGGGCACGGCAGGAAATTTCGAGGTGGTATCTGTTCCCGCCGTGCAATAGTTTGTAAAATTATGTGATTTTAGTGTGTTTCTGCGGATTTTTCGCCGTTTTGGATATGGAAAACCGCGCCTGCACGCAGCTTTTCCGAGATGCCGTCCTCGCAGCAGGTGATCATGACCTGACCCGCCGATATGCGGTTGAGCACAAAGTCCTGACGACGGCGGTCAAGCTCGCTGAGCACATCGTCGAGCAGCAGCACCGGATACTCGCCGTCCTCGTCGAAGAACAGCTCACGCTCGGCGAGTTTAAGCGACAGTGTGCAGGTCCGCACCTGTCCCTGCGAGCCGAAAGAAGCGGCACTGCGGCCATCCAATAACAGCTCCAAGTCATCCTTATGCGGACCGGAAAGACAGCTTTTAGCCGCAATCTCGGCGGTTTTATGGCTGAACACATGGTCGATAAGTTGCTTTTCGATTGTTCGAGCGTCTGCAAACGGGTCGGTGACGCTCGACACGGTCTTGTACACACCGGAGAGCACCTCATGCGGCGCGATATCTGCATAGACGGCAGCCGCGGCCTTGAGCAGCTTACGGCAGTAATACGCGCGGTAGCGGATGATCCGGGCGCCGATATGCGCCATGCGAAGCGAGAAATCCTCCCACATGGAGAGCAGGGAAGGCTTTTCTTCACTGTCGCGCAGAATGCGCGTTTTATGCTCGTGCAGACGGTTGTATTCCTCGAGATAGCGTGCGTAGTTGGGCCGCATCTGGCACAGCGCGGTATCGAGAAATCGGCGGCGAGCCGCCGCTCCAGCACGGACGAGCATCAGATCCTCCGGGCAGAACAGCACGGTTTTGAGCAGTCCCTGTGCGTCCGACTGGCGTTTCTGCCGCACACCGTTTTTGTAGATTTCCATCGCTTTGGTGCGGGAAAACCGCAGTTCAAGCGAAACATCGCGCTCCTGCGCGAGAAAATCCGCAAAGATGAACGCATGATTCTCTCCGAACCGCAGCCCCTCTTTTTTCTGGGCCGTGCGGAACAGCCGCATGGTCGAGCAGGCCGCTGCCGCTTCGAGCAGGTTGGTTTTGCCCTGTCCGTTTTCGCCGCAGATCAGGTTGACCGCCGGATCGAACGCAAACAATTCGTCCGCGTAGTTGCGGAAATTCTGCAGTTTTAACGACTTGATGTACATGGGCTTCTCCATATTAGACGATTTGTATGATAACGGACACGCAAAATCGCGTTCGTTATCATACGCAGTGTTTATTTTATTTGATGCAGACCTTCGCGCCGTCCAGTTCTACCGTGTCACCGGAACGCAATTTTTTGCCGCGCATGGTGCAGATTTCGCCGTTTACCAGCACTTCGCCCTCGGCAATGCGGATCTTCGCTTCGCCACCGGAGCTTACCAGGTTTGCAAATTTGAGCAGTGCATCAAGTTTGATGAATTCGGTTTCAATTTTAATTTCAGTCATTGGCTTTCAGTCTCACAGGCAGTACAAGATAGGTGTATTTATCGCCTTCCATCGGCGAAATGATCATCGGGTTGAGTGCGCCCTTGAGCTGCAGCTTCACCTGCTCATCGCCGGCCGCGCGCAGCGCCTCCAGAATGTAGCGGTTGTTGAAGCCGATCTCAAGGTTCTCGATCGAACCGTCAAACGGGCATTCGTCATAGCTCTTGCCGATCGCGGTCACACACGACATCTGCACATACGAGCCGTCAAAATGGAAGCGGATCGGGTTTTTCAGCTTCTCCGACACGATCAGAGAGACACGCTCGATGCACTGGATCAGCTCCTGGCGATCCGCCGAAACCTCGTGCTCGAACTCCTTCGGAATGGCCGCACGGTAGTTGAGAAACTCGCCGTCGATCAGACGGGTAATGAGAGTCGTACCGCCGATGCGGAACAAAATGTTCTTGGAATCCGGAAAAATCTCGACAATATCGTCATCATCGTCCAGAATTCGTTCGATCTCGCGCAGGGACGTGCCCGGCACAACAAACTTCATATCACCGGGAACGCCCTCGACGGTCTCGCGGCGTACAGACAGGCGGTAGCCGTCAACGGCCACGACGTTCAGGCGGCTGCCTTCGATTTCAAACAAGCAGCCGGTGTGGATGGGCTTGGATTCGTTATCCGAAACCGAGAAAATGGTCTGCGCGATCATGCTCTTGAGGATGGGCTGCGGCAGAGAGAGACCCTTGTCGCTGGCCACATCAGCCAGAGCCGGATATTCGTCAGCCTCGCTGGCCATCAGGTTGAACACTGAACGGCCGCACTTGATGGTGGTCATCAGCTTGTCGTCGGTCTCAAGGTAGACCACGTCCTGCGGCAGCTTGCGAACGATGTCACAGAACAGGCGGGAATTCAGCACGATTCTGCCGGGCTCTACCACATCGACCTGCGCGGTCGTGCGGATGCCCATGGACAGATCGTAGCCGGTGATGGTCAGAGTATCTGCATCGGCTGCCAGCAGCAGACCTTCGAGCAGCGGCATCGAGCTTTTGCCGGTTACTGCGCGGGAGGCGATGTTGAGCAAATTCAGCAGGGTTTCTTTTTCACAGGAAAACTTCATAGTTGCTCCTCTCAAAAATGGAAATAAAACAAAGAGTCGATTTATGCAATGTCTGCATATTTATAAATACACACTGGCGAATACTGTGCGATTGCACACACCTCTTGATGACTGTGTCCTCGACACGCGAACAGCCTTCAGCAGGCATTGCCAGCGGTGAGAAAGATCACACAGAATAGAAGGATAGGATATAGTATTCGTAGTAGTACCTGGGGAAATTGGGGAAAACCCGAAAATCCTCAGGTATGGAGCGGGAAATGTCGTACACAGGAGGTTGTGGATGAAAAATAAACGATACACAGTGAAAATAACCACGTTATTTATCCACAGAGTTATCCATGTGGAATCCACAGGCTGATTGGGGATAATTAGACTGTGCATTTTTAGGCTGTGGAAAAGCCGTTTTGCACGAATGCACGGTAAAGATCAGCCGTCGCCGCGGATATTATTATGCAGTTTTTTGATGACGTCCTCGGTTTCGCGGGAGTTCTTGCGCTCCTCCTCGATCTTGTTGCAGGCGTGCATGACGGTGGTATGGTCGCGCTTGAATATCTTTGCAATATCGGGGAAGGAGTATTCAAGCTCCTGCCGGATCATGTACATTGCCATCTGCCGCGGGTAGGCCACATCCTTGGAGCGGTTCTGCGAGATCATCTGCTCGACCGGGATATAGAAGTAATTCGCTACCGCTTCCATAATGCGCTCCGGTGTCGGATTGAGACCCGGATTCTCGGTGCGCAGCGCGTCGATAGCGTTTTCCGCGAGCGAAACCGTGATGCGTTCGCCCATCAGCTCGTGCATGGCCTTGATCTTTTTGACTGCGCCTTCGAGCTGGCGAATATTTGCCTGAATATTCTCTGCAATGTAGTTGGATACGTCATCGGGCAGTTCAACGCCCATTTTGACCGCTTTATCGCGGATAATAGCGATTCTGGTCTCAAAATCAGGCGGCTGAATATCAGCCAGCAGACCCCATTCAAAACGGGTCTTCATGCGGTCCTCGAGCGTGTTGATTTCCTTCGGCGGACGGTCAGAAGTGAGCACGATCTGCTTTTTTGCCTCATAAAGCGCGTTAAATGTATGGAAAAATTCTTCCTGCGTGCGCTCCTTGCCGGCGATGAACTGCACGTCGTCCAGCAGCAGCAGGTCAACCATGCGGTACTTGTTGCGGAACGCCTGTACGTTGCCTTCCTGGATGGCGGTGATCAGCTCGTTGGTGAAATCCTCACCCTTTACATATATAATGCGGTATTCCGGATGGGTGCGGCGCAGCACGTTTGCGATCGCATACATCAGATGCGTTTTGCCCAGACCCGAGTTGCCGTAGATGAAGAGCGGGTTGTTCTCTGCCGCCGGACGCTGCGAAACCGCAAGTGCAGCCGCATGCGCGAATTTGTTGCTCGAACCAACGATAAAACGCTCAAATGTGTAGTCGTCATACGGAGAAGTGCTCGTGCTCGGCGCGGTGTATTCGCCGGTCACCACAACGACCGTGATCGGGTCGCCGGTCAGGTTGTGCAGCACATCCTGCAGAGGAGCGATAAATTTGGACTCGATAAATTCTTTCTTAAAGGGCACCGGAGAGTGCAGCACCAGCCGATTATCCCCAAAGGAAACGACCGTTACGTCGTCAAACCAAGCGGAAATGGTGGAAGGAGGGAAGTCCAGCTGCTCGAGCGCCATCTCCAATATATTGTTTGCCATAGGGCGCCTCCTGTCGATAATGATTCTATTTTATAATAGCATATTTTATCCACAAGTTCAATGCGTCGATGTGGATAACTGTTCGGCGGCGTGCCGCATGGCAGCATGATTTTGAACAGCCGAACTGGTTTATTTACTTCGCGGAATTTAAAAAAATCGGCGTTTTTTGCGTCAAAATAATCGAGAATTAAAGCCGGTTGGGAAAAATGCACGGCGTTTTTTATGAAAACTGCGGAATTTCTGCAAAAATTCATCGAGAATAGACGGATTTTCCGCGAAAATCCGAAAATCCGCAGATTGCCGAAAACCGTGATTCCGCAAGCCGTTGAGCATACGTTTCTACTTATCCACAACATGTTGATAACCTGTGCAAACTGCTGAAATTCGTTCCGAGGGTCGGAAAAAATGCTTGACAAAATCGAACCTATATAGGATAATAAATATCGTATCCTATTATGCAGACAGGCAGCGGCATATGCCCGCGTCTTGCGCCGGACCTATGCCGGTGCCCATCTGTAAATTTTAGAACAGGGAGGTGCACAAAGTTATGAAGAGAACGTTCCAGCCGAAGAAGCGTCAGCGCTCCAAGGAGCACGGCTTCCGTAAGCGTATGTCCACGTCCAACGGCCGCAAGGTACTTGCACGCCGTCGCGCTAAGGGTCGCGCTAAGCTGTCTGCTTAATGACAGCCTGTAAAGGGAGTATTCAGACTTCCCGAAAATTCGCGCCAGCGGCGCAAAAGAGTTCGTAACGAGCCGCATTCGTGCGGCTCGTTTTTTCGTTTACGGGCAACACCACTCAAGCAATCACTGTCTGGAGCGGTGTCATTCTGTTTAGGGTGCAGTCCATGCAGCGAAAATACGGTATTCCGGTTCGGATTTTACTGACCGAAACGAACGAAACAGTAAAATCAGCTTTGCAAACCATCAGATGCAAAGAAAAAATACGTTTTTTTCGAGGGCATCAGGAAAAAACGGGAGCATCAGAAGATGAAAAAAACAGTATCCTTAAAGGAAAACCATGAATTCCGCCGATTGTATCATCGTGGCGTGTCCACGGCAGGAAAACACGTTGTGATCTACTGCCGCAGGAACAAGCTCGGCTACAACCGGCTGGGGCTCACTGTCAGCGCCAAGCTGGCGTGTGCGGTGAAAAGAAACCGCATCAAGCGTTTGTTCCGTGAGGCGTACCGTCTCAACGAGGACAAATTTGCCGACGGCATCGACCTTGTGCTGGTCGCACGGGTACGGGCCGTAGGCGCAAGCTATCAGGAAATCGAAAAATCGCTGCTGCGCGCCTTGAAGGACAACAAGGTTGCGGCAGCTCGGACATGAAGCGGCTGCTGCTGGCGATGATCCGGTTTTATCGCCGGTATATTTCTCCAAACAAACCGCCCTGCTGCCGGTATATCCCGACCTGCTCGCAGTATGCGATCGAGGCCATCGAGAAATACGGTGCACTCAAGGGCGGCTGGCTGGCGTTTAAGCGCATCTGCCGCTGCAATCCTTTCTCTAAGAGAGGACCCTATGACCCGGTTCCTTAATTCGTCCGAAACCACGCTTTCGGACGAGGAGGACATACCACGTCAAACGCGGATATGTCCCGGGCGAAGATCTGCGCGTCGCTCTGCGGCACACAGATTTTCTTTCTTGTATAAATTCCGAGGCACATGTCCCCAAAATTTATGGAGATTCGGAGAATTTCCGATGAAATACCGCCTTACGGCGGTAAAGTGAGGATTTTGCTTTGCAAAATCCTTTTCACTGTGTCGTTTTACAATTTAACATGGAGGTTTTTATGACCCTGGATCAACTTTCTAACCTGATCAAAGATCCGAAGCTGTTCGGTATTTTGATCGTTCGACCGTTCGGCCTGCTCCTGCAGTGGCTGTACAGCATTGTACAGAACTACGGTATCGCCGTTATCCTGTTCGCGCTGCTGGTAAAGCTGGTCTGCATCCCGCTGACCATCAAGAGCAAGAAGAGTATGCTCGCCATGAGCGCGATGAACGCCGAGCTCCAGCAGCTGCAGAAGAAGTACGCGAACAACCGTGTCAAGCTCAACGAGGAGATGCAGAAGCTGTATGAGAAGCACGGCGTCAGCCCGATGAGCGGCTGTCTGCCCAACCTCATCCCGCTGCCGATCATGATGGGTCTGTACTACGCGGTTCAGCAGCCGCTGCAGTACATCGTCGGCCTGAGCCGCGAGACAGTTATCGCATTGGCGCAGATGATCGGTCTGGATCAGCTTGCGGGCGCAAACTACACCGTTCAGATCCTGATCGCCGAGAAGCTGAACGCTTTCGTGGACGGAAGCGGCCATTTCTCGGATGCTGTTACCAACTGCCTGCAGAGCGGCGAGACCATTTTCCCGCTGGATTTTCACTTCTTTGGTCTAAATCTGGCTGATACGCCGTCTATCTCTCATCCGAGCATTATCTGGATCATCCCGATCCTGTCCGGTCTGACCGCATTCCTGTCCTCCTACATCATGCAGAAGATGCAGGGCACGCAGAACTCTGCGGCAGCAGGTCAGATGAAGATGCTCAACTTTATGATGCCGCTGATGTCGCTGTACTTTGCGTTCATCCTTCCGGGTGCGATCGGCATCTACTGGATCTTCAACAACGTATTTACCTGCGTACAGGAGATCATCCTCACCAAGACGCTCCGCGGCAAGCAGGAGGCCAAGCAGGCTGCTGAGGCTGCCCGCATCGAGGCAGAGAAGCAGGCTAAGCGTGAAGCACACAAGGCTGCACAGAAGCAGCAGTCCCAGAACGCAAAGAACAAAAAGGGGGACAAGTAAATCATGCAGAAGTTTTTGGAGGCTACCGGTGAAAACCGTGACGCAGCAGTCGAGAATGCGCTCAAGCAGCTCGGTCTGGAGCGTGACGACGTATCGGTAGAGGTACTCGAGATCGGCAAAAAGGGCTTTCTGGGTATCGGCGCAACGCCGGCACGCGTGCGCGTGACCTATGAAGCACCGGATATTCCGGCGGCAAAGCCGGAGGTTAAGAAGGAGGAGCGCAAGCCCGCGCCCAAGACCGAACCCAAGCAGCAGGAGAAGCCTGTTGTCAAGGCAGAAAAGCCGGCTCCGAAGCAGGAGAAACCCGCAGAGAAGCCGCAGAAGCTGTCCATCACCACGGATGATAATACGCCTCGTCTGGTAAAGGCTGCTCCGGCAGACTTTGTACCGGAAAAGCTGGAGTTTGAGCGTCCGCCGCGCCGTGAGCGCAGCGACCGTCCGCGCCGTGACCGCGGCGACCGCAATGGCCGTGACCGCCGTCCGCGCCGCCCGCGTGAGGACCGTCCGATCACGCCGTCCGTTCCCAAGGAGCGTGAGCTGATCCCGGTTTCCGAAGCAGGCATGCAGCAGGCGGAAAAGCTGGCTACCGATTTTGTAACCGGTCTGCTGGCAAAGATGGGCGTTGAGGGTCAGGTTAAGACCCTGCCGCAGGTAGAGTGCGACCAGCTCCGTCTGGAGATTTCCGGTCCGGATATGGGCCCGATCATCGGCCGCCGCGGCGACACGCTGGATGCCATCCAGTACCTCGGCTCTCTGGTGCTGAATAACGCACTGGATGAGCACGTTCGTCTGTCTGTCGATACCGAAAACTACCGCGAGAAGCGCGCGGAAAGCTTGGAGCGCCTGGCCCGCAAGATGGCGATGAAGGTCGTTAAGGCGCATCGCTCCATGACGCTCGAGCCGATGAACCCGTATGAGCGCCGCATTATCCATGCCGCGCTGCAGGAATTCAACGGTGTGACCACCTATTCGACCGGCACCGAGCCGGGTCGCCGCGTTGTTATTGCGCCGGATAACAGCTATCGCAACCGTGACCGCGGTTAAATCGGGGTATTCGTTATGAACGATACGATTGCCGCAATTTCCTCCTCCGGCGGACCGATCGGTTTGATCCGCGTGTCGGGTGAACGCGCAATCGAAGCGATAAATGCCGTTTTTCAGGCGAAGAACGGCAAGCCGCTTACGGAAGCACCCTCGCAGAAGCTGGTTTACGGCACGCTGACGGACAAGTCCGGCAATGTGATCGACTGCTGCTACGCTGTCGCGCTGCACGCACCGCACACCTATACGGGTGAAACGATGGCGGAGCTGCAGTGCCACGGCTCGACAGCCGTGCTGTGTGCCGGCCTGGACGCTCTGTTCGCGCAGGGCGTGCGGCAGGCAGAGGCAGGTGAGTTTACTCGCCGCGCCTTCTTAAACGGCAAAATGGGCCTTTCTGAGGCTGAAGCCGTGCATGATCTGATCACCGCGCGCAACGCAGAGGCGGCGCAGAATGCGGCGGCACAGGTCATGGGCGCGGTCGGTTCTCCCGTGCAGCAGATGCGCGATGAGCTGCTCGGCATGGTGGCGCATTTCCACGCGGTCGTGGATTTCCCGGACGAGGACATTGATCCGGTGCTGTTCGAGGACGCGGCGGCGCTGCTGCACCGCACGACAAGCCGTCTGTACAGCATGGCAGAAAGCTATGAGCGCGGCCGTATTCTTAGAGAAGGCGTACCGTGCGTCATCCTCGGCAGACCGAACGCGGGCAAGTCCACGTTGCTGAACACGCTGCTCGGTCGCGAGCGGGCGATCGTGACTGATATTCCGGGCACGACCCGCGATCTCATCGAGGAGAATGTCAAGGTCGGGCAGATTCTGCTGCGCGTGACTGATACGGCGGGTCTGCGCAACACAGACGATCCGGTCGAGCAGGCGGGCATTGACCGGGCGATGGCGGAGGCTTCGGCTTCCTCGCTCATCCTGGCTGTGTTCGACGGCTCCAAGCCCATCAGTGACGAGGATATGCTCGTGTTGGCACGCTCGGCAGGCCACCGCGCGATCGCGGTTGTGAACAAGGTCGATCTGCCGCAGCAGCTGGATGAAAAGCTGCTCAAAAAGCACTTCCTGCACATTGTGCCGCTTTCTGCGAAAACCGGTGACGGACTGGATAAGCTGCTCAATCTTATCCCGCGAACCGTGGGTTTGGGAGACGGCGCGTTTGACGGTGCGCTCATCACCAACGCAAGACAGGCGGCGGCGCTGGCGCGTGCTGCCGAACGCTGTGAAGCGGCGCTGTATGCGGCGCAGTCCGGTATGACGCCGGACGCGGTCGTGATGGACGCCGAGGGCGCGATTACCGCACTGGGCGAGATCACCGGCGAAACCGTGACCGATGCGGTCGTTACCCGCATTTTCAGCGACTTCTGCGTCGGAAAGTGATGCTGCTGCAGCTGCTATTAAGAGAAATTGCACTTAAAATTCAGAGAGGACGTTTGCAATCTGTGCAAACGTCCTCTTTTATTTTATGCCGAAATCGTGTATGATATATACTGTATGTCCGCAGGAAAAAAGCGGGGAATTTGCCTTGTGCACAGCTTTCTGCGGGCGGCATACGAAATATAGTGGATAACTAAAAAAATTGTCCTATATTTAACAACTATATGTAATAATAATTTATAAATAAAACATTAAGTATAATATTGTGGTCAAAAACTCACAAGTTATCAACAGTATCCACAGAGTTATCAACAGTTACGCACAGGTTTCACACAACCGAAATCACAGGAATTTTTTGAAAGGGGAGAGAGCGCCAATGACGGTTTTTCCGGCGGAGAGTTTTGATGTAGCGGTGATCGGCGCCGGTCATGCCGGTATTGAGGCGGCACTGGCTGCAGCACGTTTGGGTGCAAAAACAGCGTGTTTTTCGATCAATTTGGATGCTGTAGGCAATATGCCGTGCAATCCGGCGATCGGCGGCACAGCTAAGGGACACCTTGTACGCGAGATAGATGCGCTCGGCGGTGAGATGGCGCGTGCGGCTGACGCGGCCTGCATTCAGTACCGCATGCTCAACCGCGGTAAGGGTCCGGCAGTGCACTCGCTGCGTGCACAGGCCGACCGCATTAAATACAGAGAGTATATGAAGCACACGCTTGAGCGGCAGGAAAACCTGTTTCTCATGCAGGACGAGATCGTGTCCATTGAGGTAGAGAACGGTGCCGTTTCCGCGGTTGTTACCGCCATCGGCGCACGACATCCGGTCAAGGCGGCTGTCATTGCGTCCGGCACATTCCTCGGCGGACGTGTGATCATCGGCGAGTACACCCGCGAATCCGGTCCGGACGGCATGGCGGCAGCCAAGCCGCTCACCGAGTCGCTGCGCGGTCTGGGACTGCGGCTGCAGCGGTTTAAGACAGGTACGCCGCCGCGCATCAATCGCCGTTCTATCGACTATACCGATTTGGCAGAGCAGGCCGGTGAGGATGAGATCATCCCGTTTTCGTTCGATACCGACCACCCGCCGGACAATCGCGCGGTGTGTTATCTGACCTACACGACCGCGAAAACACATGAAATCATCCGCGCAAATCTGAGCCGTTCGCCGCTGTACGGCGGCCAGATTGAGGGTGTAGGACCGCGCTATTGTCCGTCTATTGAGGACAAAGTGGTGCGCTTTGCGGATAAGCCGCGCCACCAGCTGTTCCTTGAGCCGATGGGTCTGGACACCGAGGAGGTCTATGTGCAGGGCTTCTCGTCGTCCATGCCGTTCGACGTGCAGCGCGAGATGCTGCGCTCGGTCAAGGGATTGGAGAACGCGGAGATTATGCGGCCGGCGTACGCCATCGAGTATGACTGCATCGACCCGCTGGAGCTGCGGCCGACGCTCGAGACCAAAAAGGTGCCCGGACTGTACGGCGCAGGCCAGTTCTGCGGCTCGTCCGGATATGAGGAGGCGGCTGCGCAGGGACTGGTTGCGGGCATCAACGCTGCGCTCAAAATCAAGGGTGAGGAGCCGCTTGTACTCGACCGTGCGGACGGCTACATCGGTACGCTGATCGACGATCTGGTGACGCGCGGCACGAGCGAACCCTATCGCATGATGACCTCACGCTCGGAATACCGCCTGCTTCTGCGGCAGGATAACGCAGATGAGCGTCTGGTGCCGATTGGTGTTCGAGTTGGCTTAAATCCGCCGGAACGCGGAGAAAAAGTGCGTAAAAAGTACGAAGCCGTGCAGGCAGAAATCGACCGCACAGCCTCGATCGGCGTTGCGCCGAGCGATAAATTGAACGGCTTTCTTGCGGGCAAAAACTCCACACCGCTCAAGGCGGGCTGCAAGCTGATCGACCTGCTGCGCCGTCCGGAACTCAGCTATGCGGACCTTGCAATGTTCGATCCTGAGCGTCCGGAGCTGCCTGCTGTTATCCGTGAGCAAGTGGAAATTCGCGTCAAATACGCGGGCTATATCGAGCGACAGATGCGTGATGTGGAGCAGTACCGTAAGCTGCAGAGCCGCCCGCTGCCGCTCGATCTGGACTACAACGAGGTGGACTCGCTGCGACTGGAGGCACGCCAGAAACTGAACGCCGTCAAGCCGCTGAATTTCGGTCAGGCGGCCCGTATTTCGGGCGTTTCACCGGCCGATATCACGGCGCTGATGATCTACATTGAGACCCATAAAAAGGAGGAAAAGGCATGACCGAACGCGAGCTTTTGACAGCCGGTCTGCGCGAGCTGGGCATCGCAGAGTGTCCGTCTGCAGCGGACAATTTACTGCGTTATTCCGAGATTCTGCGCGAGAAAAACAAGGTTATGAATCTGACCGCCATTACCGATCCGACCGAAATCGTGACCCGGCATTTCCTCGATTGCGCGGCACTTGCATTATATATGCCGCAGGATGGACGCGTGCTCGATGTGGGAACGGGAGCCGGTTTTCCGGGCATGCCGCTGGCGATTCTGTGCCCGCAGACCGAGTTTGTGCTGCTCGATGCACTGCGCAAGCGCATTGATTTTCTAAATGAAGTCATCGCCGAACTGGGCCTGACCAACGTTACTGCGGTGCATGCCCGTGCGGAGGATTACGCCAGAGACAACCGCGGCACGTTTGATCTTGCGGTGTCGCGTGCGGTAGCCGATCTGCGCGTGCTGAGTGAACTGGCGCTGCCGATGGTCAAGGTCGGCGGTGCGTTCCTCGCCATGAAGGCCGAAGACTGCACAGAGGAAGTTGAAACAGCGGCAAACGCCCGCACGGTTCTCGGTGCGCCGGACGCTGAAGTGCTGCACTACACTGTGCCGTTCGATGAGGTTTCCCGCGCCATCGTGCGCCTGCAGAAAACGCAGGAAACACCGGAAAAGTATCCGCGCCGCTTCAAGAAAATACAGACTTCGCCGCTGTAAATCAGGCGAGAAATATACGGAAAGTACCCCTCTGTACGGAAAATTACAGAGGGTATTTTTTGTCCGAAAATAGGGGAAAATTATAGATATCAGATATAATTTGTCATATTTTCGTTGAATTTTGCAGATTACGCGGTCGATTTTACTTGTCAATATGTAATTATATGGTAATCTATTACCGAGGGCGACATTCTGCTGGTGGTGCGGCAGAGATAAGCGCGAATAAAATGAACGAATAAGACGAATTGGAGAGTGGTTAACCATGATGTCTGTATTAACGCTGGTTTCCGGCAAAGAAGATCGCACGCTGCGGCGTATTCGTGTGAGTGAGATTGCGCGCAATCCCAATCAGCCGAGGAAATATTTTGATCCGGAGGCAATTGCGCAGTTAGCAGAGAGCATTCGGCAGTACGGCGTACTCAATCCGCTGACCGTACGGCGTGCGCCCGGAGGCGGTTACGAGCTGGTTGCAGGGGAGAGGAGACTGCGCGCTGCGCGTGTTGCGGGGCTCAACGACGTACCGTGTCTGCTGATTGCGGCAGATAACGAGGATTCCTCGGCGATTGCGCTCGTGGAGAACCTGCAAAGGCGTGATCTGGATTTTTTCGAGGAAGCCTACGGTTTCAAGCGTCTGATCGATCAGTACGGACTGACGCAGGAGGAAGCTGCGCGTAAAGTAGGGAAAACACAGTCTGCGGTGGCGAATAAGCTGCGTCTGCTGCGGCTTTCTCCACAGAATATGGAATTGATTCGCAGTGCGAACCTTACAGAGCGGCACGCGCGCTGTCTGCTGCGTCTGCATGATGATGAGGAACGGATGAATGCAACGCACTATATTATCGAGAACGAATTAAACGTCAGCCGATCGGAGGAGTATATCGAGAACCTGCTGGAGCAGAAAAAGCATCCGGAGTTGACCGAGCCGCCGCATAAGGATAATGTTGTGCGGCTTATTAAGGATGTGCGGTTTTTCCTGAATACGCTCAATCGGGCGGTCGGCGTAATGGTGGACGCCGGAATCGGTGCAACCGTAGACCGGCAGGAAAACGAGGATGGAATTACGCTGACAATCAATATTCCGCACGCAAAGAGCTGATGTTTCACGTGAAACACTTTTGTTCCACAGGAGGGCGGATTTTGTTTCACGTGAAACATGGGATAGTTGCTTGCGAAGCAAACGGAATCTGCGCTGACGCCGCGCGGGCGCACAAGAGGGTAGACACCAAGGTTTGCCCGTAGGCCACTAAACCTTTTTTCCGCGTCGTGCGCGGATTAAATGAGTACCACCCTCTGATTTTCTCCCCTTTCCCCTTAGATAGCACGGCGAAAATCGGAGAGGAGTGACTGTTTCGAAAAGAGGAACGGCAGTCCGGGTTACTCTTGCGTGGCTTTCGAAAACGATTCGCAGTTCACAGATAACGTACTGCTACACATGTCGGCTACTCTACGCAGGGTCGGCATAACAGTGCCGACCAACGGTTTTACTGTGTGTATGATGCACGGCAATTCTGGGTAGGGCGGGAGCAGATTGGAGAGCGTGTAAAGGTGTATATATAATAAGGTAAGAGAGCCGAACGGCTCTCTTTTG
>OGXP01001623.1_pt1 | contig 17989 bp, 18 predicted proteins | sample 1576351 | NCBI WGS metagenome assembly OGXP01 (sample SAMEA3541517, study PRJEB24748) | human gut metagenome | biome: human gut; feature: human-associated habitat; material: faeces | place: China | collected 2012
GTAAAAAAGGTGTTAATACATTTAAGTACCAACACCAAAAATTATACACCCTATTCTTTTTAATCAAAAAAAATTAACATAAAAAATAAGTTTCAATTTCGCATGAGATTTTTTAAAAAATGTGCTATAATAGAATATAGACAAATTTATTTTAAAAGAACAGGAGGGCTAAAAAATGAGTGATATCATATTAACTGTAGATAATTTTAGTTTGAATATTAAAAACAGAGCAGTTTTACAAAATGTAACTTTCAATGTAGAAAGAGGTGATTATCTAGCAATTGGAGGAATTCCTGGTTCTGGAAAGAGTAGCCTTATAAAAAGTATGTTAGGATTAATAACAACTGGTATAGAAGGTGAAATTGCTTATCATAATATAGGGAAAGATGAGGTAAGTTATATTCCACAAAATGTTATGCAAACAAAGGAAGAGTTTCCTGGAACTGCTAGAGAGATTGTTGCAATAGGAATGATCTCAAGAAATAGAGGAAAAATAATGGGAGAGAGTGATTGGGAAAAAGTAGATGAACTTTTAAAAGATATGGGACTTTTTGAAGTAAGAGATAAAAAGATAAATAAATTAAATACTTTACAACAATTAAAAGTCAATATGGCAAAACATATGATAACTGATCCGAAGCTTCTTTATATAGATAACCCAAGTTCAACACTTGATTTAAAAAGTAAGATAAATTTTTATGAAACAGTAAAAAGAATGTGTGACAATAGACAACTTACAGTTATATTTATTACTCATAATATAAAAGAGATCTCTAAATTTGCTAATAAACTTTTATTTTTAAGAAAAAGAGAGAAGAATTTTTACTTTGGAGATTGTGATAATTTTATAAAAGAAAAAGAAAGTAAAATTAAATAGGAAAGGGTTAAGATGAAAAGGAAACTTATCTATTTTTTATTGATATTATTTTTAGAAGTGAATATATATTCTAAAGATAAAATTAAAGTGGTAGCTCCAGATGGACTTCCTGCTTTAAGCTTGGTTAAGATGATAAATGAAAACTCTAAAATTGATGGAGTTGAAGTTGAGTATAAGATTGAGAAATTATCTGAATCTCTAGTTATGACTCTTATGAAAAAGGATGCTGATATAGCTATTATTCCATCAAATCTTGCAGGGCAGTTGTATAACAAGGGATTAGGTTATAAAATCGGTGGTACAGTAGGTTGGGGCTCTTTCTATGTTATCAGTAGAGAAGATTTTAACTCTTTAAAAGATTTAAAGAGAAAAGAGATAGGAACAATAGGAAAGGGGCTTACTCCAGATATAATTTTACAAATTCTTTTAAAGAAAAATGGTTTAGATCTTTTAAAAGATATTAAAATTGATTATTTAAGTAGTGGAAATGAATTAGCACCACTTTATTTAAGTAGAAAAAAAGATATTGTAGTTATTGCTGAGCCTATGGCAAGCAAGATTCTTTCAAAAGATAAAAATAGTAAGATTAATGTTGAACTTAATCAAGAATGGAAAAAATTATTTAGTGTAACAAAAGGATACCCTCAATCAACATTGATAGTTTCAGAAAGTGTATTAAAAGAAAATTCTAATTTTTTAGATGAGTTTATAAAAGATTTAAAAGATAGTATTGATTTTGTAAAAAGCAATAATAATAAAAGATTAGAATATATTTCAAAAGCTCAAATTACTTTACCAAATGATATTATAGATGAAGTTGTTAAGAAAGCTAATTTTGATTTTACAACAGGAGCAGAGGGAAAAGATGAGTATATGATTTATTTTAAAGAGATAGCTGAAAATAATAAAAAAGCTATTGGAGGAAAAATTCCAGATGAAGAGATATTTATATCAAAATAGTTATCTTTTTTTATCTTCTATAATTTTTCTTGTAGTTTGGGAGATTATTGCAAAAGTTGTTGGAAATCAAATGTTATTTCCAGATATATTAAGTGTTTTTAACTCTTTAATTGAGATTTTGAAAAATGAAGATTTTTTAATTATACTTTTTAATACTTTAAAAAAAGCAGTTATAAGTTTAATAGTTTCATTTTTTTTAGGAAGTATATTGGGAATATTATCTTATAAATATAAAATCTGTAATATGATATTTTTTCCATTTGTAAACTTTATAAAATCAATTCCCACAATAGTAGTTATAATTTTAGTATTAATATGGAGCAAAGTTGAATTTGTTCCATTTTTTGCTGGAATAATGATTGTATTACCTATTATATATGAAAATATTATAGGTGGTATTGAATCCATAGATAGAGATTTAATAAAAATGGCTAAGATATATAATGTATCTAGATTTTTAATCTATAGGGATATATATCTTCCAAGTATTTATTTTCATTTATCTTCAACTCTTCCATCAATAGTTGGACTTGCTTTAAAAGTAATAATAGCTGGAGAGATTTTGGCTCAAGATTCTCTTTCAATAGGAGGAGAGATATTTATGGGAAAAATCTATCTTGAAAGTGCTACTATATTTGCTTGGATAATAATAATAATTCTTATGAATTTTTTAATTGAAGTTATAATAAAAACTTTTAATAGGAAACTAAATAGTTGGAGGAAAGAGTAGTGCATCTAAAAAACATAGTTAAAAATTATGGAGAAAAAAGAGTTTTAGGTGGAATTGATATTGAAATAGAAGAAGGGAAAATCACAGCTATTTTAGGGGAATCTGGTTGTGGAAAATCTACACTTTTAAATATAATAGCTGGAAAGATAAAGGATTATAGTGGAGAGGTTATTTTTGAAAGAGGGCATAAAAAAGGGATATCGTATGTGTTTCAAGAAGATACTTTAATACCTTGGAAAACAGTTTACAGCAATCTTGAATTTGTACTAAAAGGAAAGGTTGAGAGATCTCAAATTGATGAGAGAATAAAAAAATATTTAAAGATAGTTAATTTAGAAGGAAGTGAAAAAGAGTTTCCTAATATGTTAAGTGGAGGAATGAAAAGGAGAGTTGGAATAGCCAGAGCCTTTGCCTTTCCTTCAAATTATATGTTTATGGATGAACCCTTTGAATTTTTAGATGTAAAGATAAAAGAGGAGATAGTAGAGGACCTAATAAAATTGCAAGAGTCAGAGAAGAAAACTGTTATTTTAATAACACATGATATTGATACAGCAGTGACATTGGGAGAAAAAATAGTGGTGCTTGGAGAGAAGCCAAGTGTTGTAAAAACCTCTTTTATTAATAAATTTGCGTTAAAGATATTGAAAAATAGTGAAGAAAAAGAGAAATTTAAGTTAGAAATAAAAAAATTATTCTTGTAAATAATTAGAATAAAAGGTATAATAAAATCTAATATTTTGTTTAAGGAGAGAAGAATTAATGATAAAAATAGGTAAAAGACAAAAAATGATAGTTGATAGATTTACAAGTGTAGGAGCTTATCTTACAGAAGTTGAAAAAGAAGGGGAAGAGTTAGAGGATATAGCTATACTTCTTCCTAATAATGAATTAGAAGACAGAGGACTTCAAGAGGGAGATGAGGTAGAAGTTCTTATATATATGGACTCTGAAGATAGACCAGTGGCAACTTTTAGAAAAACTGAAGCTCTTGTAGGAACTTTAGCTAAATTAGAGGTTACAGATGTAAACCCAAAACTTGGAGCTTTTATGGATTGGGGACTTAAAAAAGAGTTACTTCTTCCTAGAGGGCAACAAGAGATACCAGTAGAAGTAGGAAAAAAATATTTAGTAGGAATATATGAGGATAGTAAAGGAAGACTTTCAGCTACAATGAAAATCTATAAATTCCTTCTTCCATCAACATCTATTAAGAAAAATGATATAGTTTCTGGAACTGTATATAGAATAGAGCCTAATATTGGAGTATTTGTAGCAGTTGAAGATAGATATTTTGGACTTATTCCTAAAATAGAATATTTTAAAGATTACAAAGTTGGAGATGAGATAGAAGCTAGAGTTATAAGAGTTAGAGAAGATGGAAAGATAGATTTAACTCCTAGAGAGAGAGCATATATTCAAATTGATGATGACGCTGAACTTATACTTGGAAAGATGAGATTGTTAGGAGATAGTTTTGGTTTTACTGATAAAAGCAGTCCAGAAGAGATTGTAGATTACTTTAATATGAGTAAAAAAGCTTTTAAAAGAGCTATGGGAAATCTATTAAAAAATGGAAAAGTTGAAAAAAATGAAAAAGGGTATTATAGACTAGTTAAGAAAACTAAATAAAATAATTGAAGATTTTAGGAGGAGATTATGCTTAGTTTTATACTTTATGTGTTGCTTATTGTAGGAATGTGGAAAATCTTTGAAAAAGCAGGTGTTGCAGGTTGGAAATCATTGATTCCATTCTATAATATTTATGTGTTGATAACAAAGATAATTAATAAACCTTGGTGGTGGTTTATTCTTATCTTTATACCAGTAGTAAATGTTATTGTTGCATTTTTAATAAATTTAGCTTTAGCTAGAGCTTTTGGAAAAGGATTTTTATTTGGAGTAGGACTTTCTTTCTTAGGTTTTATTTTCTATCCTGTTTTAGGATTTGGAGATATTGCTTATCAAGGAGTTATTGAAGTAGAAGTCGTTGATTCAGAAGAGAAAAGAGATTACGATTTATAATAAATTTTTAACTATTTAGTTATAAAAAAATTAGGAGAATTTGCTTGGTGCAGATTCTCCTTTTTAACTGATTTCTATCTTAGCAGAATTACTAGTAAATTTTTAATCTATTAACAGATTCAATTCACTTTCAGGAATTTTAAACCATTTTATTATCTGTTCCCTAGACTTTTCCTTCATTTCATCATCAATATAGGGCATTACTTTTAAAATAGCCATTCCCAAAGCAAAAATATCATCACTATAACCTACTATTGGGGTAATATCTGGTAAAGCATCTAGTGGAAGAATAAAATACCCCAAAGCCCCAATAATTATTGATTTTTCTTTAGGTGGAATATCCTTTCTCTGTAAAGTGTTATAGAGAAGTAAAAGCATATACACACCTTTTACCCCTACAACTTTTAAACCTTTTTTCAATTTATCAAAAAAGCTTTTCTCATTGTATTCCTTTTTATACTCCTCTTTTTCAAGATTAATATTTTCTTTTTCTTCCATTAGATCACACCATCTTTCTTTGATTAATCTTCGTAAGTTCCTTTTCTAATAACTTTTTTATTTCTTACAAATTGTTTTCCAAGAGCAAAAACATCTGTAATATCAAGATTATCATCTAGTAATACCATATCAGCATCACTTCCCTCTGCTAAAACTCCCTTAGCTGGATAAAGTTTTAAGAATTTAGCAGGGTTTATTGTTAAAAATTGAAGAGCTTCACTTAAAGAGAATCCATAATTATTAATAAGTCTTTTGATTTCAGCTTGGTGAACATTGATAGGTGATGCCCCTATTCTGATTAAGTTTCCTGCTGCATCATAGTCTGAGAAGCTTCCATACCCATCTGAACTAAATGTTATATGGCTTAAATCAATTCCAGCCTCTTTTGCCATAACTACCCCTTTAGATGCAGTAGCATAATCCTCTTCAGCAAAAGAGTCAGTAATATCTATATATCCACCTTTTTTAGCAAATTCAATAGCAGAATCAAAAACTTCTTTCTTTCTATTTACATGTGTAGGCAAAAAGTGTTTAATAGGGATCTCTGATTTTTCAATAACATTCATAACTTGAGAAAGAAGTCTATCTCCATCTCCCATGTGAAGTACAACTATTCCAGCTTTATTTGAGAACATTCCAGCAGTTCTAACTTGAGAAGCTAGATCTTCAAGGATACCCTCATCAATATATGATGCTCTGTGATCTGATATTGCAAGTTTCACTCCAATGATCTCTTCAATAAAAGTTACATCTCTTTTTACTGTTCCTGTGATTGTAGGTGATGGAAACTCATATGCACCAGTTGTTACATAGCAAGAGATTCCTTCCTCTTTTAACCCTTTAGCCTTTGCTACAATATTTTCTACATTTCTTGTTGTACTATCAGTTCCTAACACTCCAATTACAGTAGTAACTCCAGCTTCAACAATTTTTGATAGAGGTGCTTCAGGTACTCTAGTTTTAAAACTTCCCTCTCCTCCACCTCCAGTTATATGGATATGTTGATCTATATATCCAGGTACAGCTTTTTTACCTGTCCCATCTATTACTTCACATTCAAACCCTTCAATAACAATGTTTTTATCAATTTTCACAATTTTATCATTGCAAAAAAGAATATCTTGAACCCCTTTAAATTCTGGATTGTAAATCTCTACATTTTTAATAAGTTTAAACATACTCCACCTCACTATATTTTATGTTAAATATATTATACAATAGTTTTTTTCAAATTAAAACCATATAAATTTCTTAAAAATAAAAAACACCTTCCATCTAAATTAAGATAGAAGGTGCAGTATTTTACAATAGATGAATATTTAATTTTTTACAAATTTCGTGAACCTCTTTTGGCCACATAGAAGCTTGAACCTCTCCAATATGTAGTTTATCTAGGAAGAATAAGCAGATACGAGATTGTCCTAACCCTCCTCCAATTGTGTATGGAAGTTCTCTGTTTAATAGCATTCTATGATATTCAAGAGTTTTTCTATCTTCACAACCAGCAATTTTAAGTTGTTTAGCTAGAGAATCTTCATCAACTCTAATTCCCATAGATGAAAGCTCTAGTCCAATTCCTAAAGGCTCATAATATAGGATAATATCTCCATTTAATTCCCAATCATCATAGTCAGGAGCTCTTCCATCATGTTTTTCTCCAGAGTTTAAAACCCCACCTATTTTCATAATAAATATTGCTCCATACTCTTTAGCTGCTGCATGTTCTCTCTCTTTTGGAGTAAGTAGAGGGTATTTATCCTCTAACTCTTGTGTAGTTATAAATGTAATTTTTTCAGGAACTTTTCTTGAAAGTTCAGGATAAAGTCCACAAATATAATCTTCAGTACTTTTTAAAACTCCAAAAATTCCTTCAACTGTTGATTTTAAGCTTTCCTCTGTTCTATCCTCTTTTGCTATAATTTTTTCCCAGTCCCATTGGTCAACATAGTATGAATGTATAAAGTCTGTATCTTCATCTCTTCTAATCGCATTCATATCTGTATAAAGCCCTTCACCTATATTGAAGTTATAATTATGAAGTGCCATTCTTTTCCATTTTGCCAAAGAATGAACTATTTCTGCTTTATCTCCTGCTTTTGTAACAAAACTTACAGGTCTTTCTATTCCACTAAGGTTGTCATTTAATCCTGATTCAGGTTTAACAAATAATGGAGCTGAAACCCTTGTAAGATTTAACTCTTTTGCTAATTCCCTTTCAAAGAAATCCTTTACTTGCTTTATTGCAACCTCTGTTTGTCTAAGATCTAATTTTGATTTGTAACTCATTTTACCACGTCCTTAATTATAATTTCCTTCAATATAGTATTAATGTCTTTTATAATAGCACTATTCCTGTAAAAAGTCAATAGTTTCTCATTGAAAATTGAAAATTATTTTTATTTTTAAAATAAATAAAAAAATATTATCTTAAAAAATGCTTGACATTTAATTTTTTAAGATGTACAATTAGGCAAATCATAAAAGTAAACAAGGAGGGGAAAAATGATCAGGAAGTTTAGGATAAGGAAAAATGAAAAATTAAATAATAAACCTTATTCTTTAAAATTGGTTGATCAAATTTAAACTTTCTTGAAAAGATTGGGTATAAAATATAGGTCTATATATTTTTGATTATATTTTATATTTCATGAGCATAGAGTGAAAAGTGATCAATAGATTTTATCTATTGATTTTTTTATTAGAAGTTTAATGCAGCCTTTTTAAAGGTTGCATTTTTTTTATAGTCAAATAATAAAATTTTTAATTATTATAAAGGGGGAAACAAATGGATTACTTAGTTTTACTGAAAGATATTTTTATTGGAGGAGATAGATACATGTACATAGTAAATGGTCTAGCTTTCTCAATCGGAACAACTTTATTAGCTACTATAATAGGAATAATTCTTGGTATTTTAATTGCACTTTTGGAGCTTTCACAATTCTATCCACTAAAGCATAAGAAAGGTTGGGAAAAATTTAATCCTCTATCTTCTATAGCTTTTGGGTATGTTGATATAATTAGAGGTACTCCAGCAGTTGTACAACTTATGATATTAGCAAATTTAATATTTGTTGGTGTTTTAAGAGATACACCTATTCTTGTTATAGCTGGACTTTCATTTGGAATTAACTCTGGTGCTTATGTTGCTGAGATAATAAGAGCAGGTATTGAGGGATTAGATAAAGGGCAAATGGAAGCTGCTAGAGCATTGGGAATGCCTTATGGTGTTGCAATGAAAGAGGTTATCATTCCTCAAGCTATAAAAAAGATTCTTCCAGCTCTTGTAAGTGAATTTATAACTCTTTTAAAAGAAACTTCAATTGTTGGATTTATCGGAGGGGTAGATCTATTGAGATCAGCAAATATAATTACAAGCCAAACTTATAGAGGAGTTGAACCACTATTAGCAGTTGGACTTATCTATCTAGTATTAACAGCATTATTTACTAAAGTTATGAGAAATGTAGAAAAGGGGTTGAAAGTAAGTGATTAAGGTTGAAAATTTATATAAAAATTATGGAAATTTAGAGGTTTTAAAAGATATTAGTACAGAGGTAAAAAAAGGTGATATTATAGCTATAATAGGTCCTTCAGGAAGTGGAAAATCTACATTTTTAAGATGTTTAAACAAACTTGAAGAACCAACAGCTGGACATATCTATATAAATAATCAAGATCTTATGGGAGCTGAAACAGATATTAATAAGATTCGTGAGAAAGTAGGAATGGTGTTTCAACACTTTAATTTATTCCCACATAAAACAGTTCTTGAAAATCTTACTCTTTCTCCAATAAAGATAAAAGGTTACTCACAAGAGGAGGCTGAGAGTAAAGCTTTAGTTCTTCTTGAAAAAGTAGGATTAAAAGATAAAGCTGCTGTTTATCCAAATCAACTGTCAGGAGGACAAAAGCAAAGAATAGCTATTGCTAGAGCATTAGCAATGGAACCTGAAATTATGTTATTTGATGAGCCTACATCAGCTCTTGACCCTGAAATGATTAAAGAGGTTCTTGATGTTATGAGAGATCTAGCTAAAGAGGGAATGACAATGCTTATTGTTACACATGAGATGGGATTTGCTAAAAATGTTGCTAATAGAGTATTCTTCATGGATAGAGGAAATATTTTAGAAGATACTACACCAATTGAGCTTTTTGAAAATCCTAAACATGAAAGAACAAAAGAGTTTTTAGATAAAGTTTTAAATAAATAATTTAATATATTAATAATGTAGCAAATATAAATATATAAATACAGGAGGAAATGATTATGAAAAAATTTGTTAAAAGTTTACTTATGGGAGCATTAGTTTTATCTTTATCTGTTTCAGCTATGGCAAAAGACAAGATCTTTGTAGGAACAAATGCAGAGTTTCCACCATTTGAATATCTTGATAAAGGGGAAGTTACAGGATTTGATATTGAATTAGTTAATGAACTTGGAAAAGTAATGGATGCAGATATAAAAGTAATAGATATGGCTTTTGATGGACTTTTACCAGCTCTTCAAATGAAAAAAGTAGATTTAGTTATTGCAGGAATGACAGCTACTGAAGAGAGAAAGAAAACTGTATCATTTACACAACCATATTATACAGCAAGTCAAGTTATTATAGTTAAAGAGGGAAATAACTCTATAAAATCTTTTGATGATTTAAAGGGTAAAAAAGTTGCTGTTATGCTTGGATTCACAGGAGATACTATTGTTAGTGAAATTGAAGGAGTTAATGTTGAAAGATTTAATGCTGCTTATGCTGGAATAATGGCGTTACAAGCTGATAAAGTTGAAGCTGTTGTACTAGATTCTGAACCAGCTAAAAACTATGTAAAACAAAACCCAGGATTAGTTCTTGCTGAAGCTGATGCTGAACAAGAGGAGTATGCAATTGCTTTAAGAAAAAATGATAAAGCTCTTCTTGAAAAAGTGGAAAAAGCTCTTGCTGAAGTAAAAGCTAATGGAACATATGATACTTTAATTAAAAAATATTTTAACTAATTAAATAGCCCCTCAAAGTCAATTAAGATTTTGAGGGGTTTTATATTAAGCTAAATAACTTGTAGTTGAAATTAATTTTTAGTTTAGAAGAGTTAAGAATTACTTCTTATGCTCATATTTAATCATTCCAACATTCTGTATTTTTTAATTCTGGAATACTACTAGCTTTAAATACTGGATCTTTTCCAGCTTTTCTCTGTTTTTCGTAGTCTTTGATAGCTGCAAAAGCAAATTTAGCAAGAACTGCTATTGTTAATAAATTCATTGTTGCCATTAGTCCCATAAACAGATCTGCTAAGTTCCATACAAATGGCAAATCTGTGATACAACCAAATAAAACCATTATGACAACTGCAACTCTATAAACTGTTAACCAATTTTTATTAGCTTTTATAAATTCAATATTAGTTTCCCCATAATAATAATTTCCAATTACTGATGAAAATGCAAAAAACAGTATACAAGCAGCTATAAATATTGATCCCCATGAACCAACTTCAGAAACTATTGCATCTTGAGTTAATTGAATTCCAGTAACATTTCCTGAAGTATAACCCTCTGAAATTAGTATTATAAAAGCTGTACAAGAACAAATTATTACTGTATCTGTAAATACTCCAAGAGCTTGAACTAATCCTTGTTTAACAGGATGAGATACATCTGATGTTGCTGCTGCATTTGGAGCAGATCCCATTCCAGCCTCATTAGAAAATAATCCTCTCTTAATTCCTTGCATTATAACAGTTCCAAATAACCCTCCTGCTACTGGTTTTAATCCAAATGCACTAGAAAAAATCAATGATAAAATAGAAGGAATCATAGTTATATTTTTTACAACAATAAATATTGCTACTAAAATATAAGCTACTGCCATTACTGGAACTAGTACTTCAGCAACATGAGCTATTCTTTTAATTCCACCAAAAATAATTACAGCAGTAACTACTGCTAAGACTATTCCTACATAAAGTTGATTAATTCCAAAAGCTTTATTAAAAGCTGAAGCTAAAGTATTTGATTGGACTGAGTTAAATACTAAACCATATGTTATAGAGATAAGTATTGAGAAAACAACTCCCATCCATCTCTTTTTTAAGGCTTTCTCCATATAGTAAGCTGGACCACCTCTAAAATGATCTCCATCTTTTATTTTATAAATTTGAGCTAGTGTACATTCTACTAAACTTGAACACATTCCAATTAAAGCTATAAGCCACATCCAGAAAACTGCTCCTGGCCCTCCAATTACTATAGCAATAGCAACTCCTGCAAGGTTTCCTGTTCCTACACAAGAAGCTATTGAAATACAAAAAGCTTGAAAAGAAGAGATTCCGTTTTTACTTTTTGAACTTTTTCCACCTAAAAGTCTAAACATTTCCCCAACATATCTTACTTGAATAAATCCTGTTTTAATTGAAAAATAAGTTCCTAAAGCTAAAAGTAATGCAATTAGCACATACGAATACAGCAGATTATTTACTGCTCCTATAAGTTGAGATACTTGTTCCATAATTTCCTCCTTGATTTTTTTCAATATCTGTTAACTTAAATTTATATGAACTACTCCTAATCCTTTACAGTATGATAATTTGTTCAGAATTATTATATCCCCCCTAAAATAAAAGGAGTAGTTACAATTATAATTGATAACATTATTAGCCTCTATTTTTTTAACTGAGGTTTTTTATTTTTTAGTATTTTCTATCTATCAATAAGCTTACTTATTTTAATTTAGAAGTATTATACCATTTTAACCAAATTTTTAAAATAGTATCACTAGAAAGATTATAGTTTTTTGGTCTACATCATCTTAAAATTGAGTATAAATATTGGATAAAAAAATCCCAAAGTTCAAATGCTTTGGGATTTTGTAAAACTATCATATTATTTATTTTTATCTTAATACTCCAAGAAGACTCCCTTCTCTTTAGGTGGGAGTAGTTCACTTAAGAAATATAAGTTGTCATTGAAATCAATTGTTTTATTGTTTCAACATCTTTTTTTAGTTCAAGAGAGCTAAGAATCTCTCCACCAATATATAAGTCAGCTTCCTTTAAATACTCTTGAGCCTTTTCTTTTTCATCAATAAGAGCATAACACCAAGCAAGTTCTAACTCTGTCCAACCTCTATACTCACCTTTTTCTGCCGAAGGTTTTAAAATTTCTATTGCCTTTGGTATCTCTCCGAGTTTTCTATAACAAGAACCTAGATGAAAAGAGATCCATTCACTGTCTGGATTTATAAATTTAGCCTTTTCAAAATACTCTAAAGCTTCCTTAGTTTTTCCTAGTTTTGCTAGTGAAAAGCCAATCTGTCCATTTATCCAGTCGTCCTCTCTTCCAAGAGCAACAGCTTTTTCAAAATAGTTCAAAGCCTCCTCATATTTTTCTAAGTAATCAAGCCAATATCCAATTTCACTATTTGTAGAGATATCATCTTTACCTAGCTCTATCGCTTTTTTATAATACTCTATTCCCTCTTGAATTTTATTTGATCTTACAAGAGAATATCCGAACTCGAAGTTAATCCACTCATCATCTCTACCTAACTCTTTAGTTTTTTCTAAGTGAATAAGAGCTTTTTCATATTCTCTAAGATGATTATATACCCAACCAAATTCAGAGTTAATCCATATATCATCTCTACCTAACTCCTTAGCTTTTTTCAGATATTCTAATCCCTTTTCACAATTATCTTCTATATTATCATATAGCCAAGCTAGTTCACAAATAATATAGATATCTTCTGGATCACTCTCTAAACCTTTTAGATTATATTCTAAAGCTTTATCATATTTTTCTAACTCTTTATATAAAGATCCAAGTTTTGCATATACCCAAGAATCATCTCTACCAAGCTCAACAGCTTTTTCAAACTCTATGATAGCCTCTTTATATTTTTCCATTCCACCTAAACAGAACCCTAATTCAGAGTGTAACCAAATATCATCTCTTCCTAAAGAAATAGTAGTTTGTAAATGCTCATAAGCTTTCTCATAATCTTTTATATGATCATAAGCCCAAGCAAGTTCTGATTCAGTAGCTATAATATCATCTGTATCCTTTGCTAAATCTCTAGCTTTCTCAAAGTATTCAAAAGCTTCATCATTTTTCTCTTCATCTAGTTTTCTATTTCCTAAATCAGAGTAAACCCATCTTAAAAGAACATCTCCGTCAGGCTCATTAGGGTTTAACTCAAGAGCTTTTTCAAAATACTTTTTAGCTTCTTCTAAATATTCTAGATTTTCAATACCTTTTTCAGAGTAATAATAAGAGTAACCTATACGGAAATTCCAAAGGGAATCATTTTCTCCTTCAACTTTTAAAGAGAGTAAAACTTCCAATCCTTTTTCATATTGTCTATTATTATTGTAAGCTCTTGCAAGTTTTCCAAGAATATTGTAATCTAACTCCTCTTTAGGTAAAGAGGTAATTATATCAATAATCTCTTGATTTTTATTTTCTTGGTGTAATCTATCCAATTTTTTCTCTAAATCGCTTTTATTAGCAAAAGCTTGGTATAGCTCTTCATCATCAATATTTATCAATCTTTCTTTTGAGTTTTTATCTGCCTCTTCATCTATATAATGGGAATTTGCATAAGCATATCCTCTATCATTTTCTATATCATTTTTCAAAGTTAAAAATTCATAATCATTTGGTACAAGTTCGAGTCCTTTATCTATTGCATTGTAAGCTTCATCTAAAAGATTATATTTGTAACAAAGTCTACCAAGTTGTAACCAACCCCAAGGGTACTCAGGTTCAACTTTAGTTCCAAGTCTGCTATACTCTAAAGCCTCATCAAATCTTCTAAGATAAACTAAAGCACAAGAGTATCTATAACACCAAACACCACTTTTTACCCCTTCATCTTTTACTTTAGCAAGTGTTTTTTCTGCTAACTCATAATATTCGTAGGAATCCATATTGTTGTAAACATAAGCTCTCCAAAGTGCTACATCTAAATTATTATCCATTTCTTCATCAGTATAATTATTTTCTTTTTGTATTTCTTCTAAACCTCTTAGAATATCCTCTAAGTATGCTCCTTCAAATAAGTTGTTCCATTTTTCTGTAATTATAGCCATAGCTCCTCCTTTAGATCACTAAAGTTATTTCTTATTAGACGAAAAATTTTTATAAAAAGTTTTTTATCTAGTAATTTTATCCCATAAAATATATCTACTTGGAATATCATCACATAACCAAACTTTATTTTCTGACAGATAAAATTTATGCCCTATGCTTTCAAGTCCCTTTATATCTATTGGTAGAATAATCACTTCTCCATGTCTTTGCCCAACATTTCTAGCAGTTTCAATGTCCATTGATAGATGAACATATTGTCTATTCATTTTTAAAATTCCTTTTTCTTTGATACTTTCTAAAAATCTAGTGGCAGTTCCGTGATATAGGATTTTTGGTGGTGTCATCTCTTTAAGATTTAGTTCCACTTCTATAGAATGTCCTTGACTAGCTCTGATTTTAGTTTTATCTTCATTAAAACTATATCTTTTTTTACTATTTTCTCTGACTATCCTTTCTAAAATCTCCATATCAATATATCTTTCAGAAAGTTTTACTTTTTCTATCAATTCTTTTACATCAGCCCAGCCATTTTTATCTAAAGTTATCCCTATTGTTTCAGGTTTGTGCCTAAGGACAAGACTTAAAAATTTTCCTAGTTTTACATCATCTACTTTTCTCATAACTCCCTCTCCTTATAGCTTTCAATTTTTCTTTTTGGAAGTTTTGCTCCTATATTATTTAAAATCTCCCAAAAGTTTCTATAATCTTTTGAGGATATAATATAGTTTTTATTTTCCATAGTTATTTTTACTCTGTAATAATAAATCCAAAGTCTTGGTATATGCTCACTTTCTATAAAATCAATCTTCTGTATATCTTTTTTCTGTATTCTTATCTCTCTTCTCAAAATAGGATAAAAAAATATCAATTCATAATGGGTAATTTTAAGAGTTTTATAAAAAATAAAATCCCTTATAAATATAAAACCATAAAAAACTGCTAATAAAATTGTAAAAACAGTATAACTATTTTTTGAAAAGGAAACTCCTGTTTTTAGTCCAAAATAAACTATAAAGCAAGAGAATCCTATAAAAAAACTATCTAATATTTTAGATAAAATATTTATTTTGCTTTTTATCTTATAGTTGTTCATAAAACTCTCCTAGTTAATATAACTATCCAATTCCTTTAACCAAGTATTATAAACATCATCTATAACTGCTTTCATATCTTGATAATATTTTTCATCAAAAGTTAAATATAAATAAGCCTCTCTTTTTAATTCAGGAGAATAATATCTTTCCTCTCCAAAAATTCTTTTAGCGTATTCATCTATATTTCTTGGGAAGAAAGCTTTTTCTCCGTCGTCAAAATCATAATCATAATAATGTCTTATAAATTCTTTTCCTATATCATTGAAGAAAGATTTTCTTAAATCTCCTTTTAATCTAAATTTTACAAATTCTCTTAAATCAACAAAATCTTGAGAAGTGTATTTTTCAAGTTCTTTACCATAAGCTTTTAAGAAATTATCACTTAAAAAACTATTTTCCATAGCCCAACGAAGAAAAATAGCCAAGTGATTATATACATTTATTTCTTCAACTTCTATTCCTTTAGAATAATAATCTCCTAAATGCCAGTCTGCTGAATCCATAATATCATCTTGCATTTCTTTTTCTTTCTCACTGTATTCAAGGACTTTTTCCCTATTCATATCTATAACAAAACTTATTTTTTTCTCAACATCTAGTAATAGTAGATTTTTCATTCCATTTTTTAAAGCGAAAGTGTATTCCTCATCATATAATGGAACTATTTGATAAAATTGTAAATTTCTATTTTCAAGTTTTAAAAGTCCTAAATTTTCTTTTTTCATCTCAGGATATAAAATAGTTAATGCACTTAATTTTGTATTAAAAGAAAATGGGTCAAAATTATTTTCTAAATGTCCCCATTCATATGCGAAAAAGTAAGTAAAAGGAATATATGTTAATTGTATTAATTTATCTATTGCCCAAGTATAGTTTTTATCATCAAAATTCCAGTCAGGAGGTAAAGAAATCATAAGCTCTGCAAAACTTGAAAAATTTTCATTATTTTGGTTATACATCTTATGTTCTCCCATTCCAAGAGTGATAAGAGTATAATATGGCTTTTCTTTTGTAGGTTTTATTTGAGCTACATCTAAATATAAGTCATCATAGCCAACATCTTGATATATTTTTTCTATTCTTCCAAAATTTTCCTCTATAAATTTTATAATTTCTATTCTTTCATTTTCAGTATATCTCATAAAAATCTCCTCCTCTGCTTAAGATGAAAATAATATTCTATTTAATATTATTATACCATTTTTAAGGGTATTTCTATATAAAAAAATATTTTCAAGACACTTTAAAATTAAAATTTAATATCAAAAGTTAATGTTATTTCTATTTAATTAAACTTTATGATATAATAGGGGAGAAAAGGGGTGAGAAACTATGTTGATTAATCCATATACACCTGGAGCAGGAATGTTGCCAGAATACCTTGCAGGAAGAGATAAAATTATAGATGAAGCCAAGGCTAGTATAGACTCGTTAATTTTAGGATACCCAAGAAGACCTATAATATATTATGGGTTAAGAGGAGTAGGAAAGACAGTTCTATTAACTTATTTAAAGAACTATGCAGATAGTAAGCAAGTAATAACTTTTAACTTTGAAATCAAAGAGAAAGATAGTTTTATAAAAGACTTAATAGCTTATACAAATCAAGTAATAATAAGTTTAAGTAAAATAGAGCAAATTAAACATCTATTTGATTCAGTAAAGCAAAGTTTGATGAATTTAAGCTTAACATATAGTGTTGGTGAAGAAAGTATAAGTATAGAAAAGAAAATAAGTATGGGAACTTTTGAACATAATTTTGTAGATTTAATGGTTAATTTAGGGAAACTAGCAAGAGAAGCAAAAAGAACAATAGTTATCTTTTTAGATGAAATTCAATATGCTAAACAAGATGAATTGGAAGCTCTAATAACTGCCCAACATAAAATAAATCAGGAAAAATTACCAATTACTATAATAGGAGCAGGATTACCTAGAGTTTTAGTAACTATGTCTGAATCAAAAACTTATGCAGAAAGAATGTTTTTGTTTCAGCCTATAGATTCTTTAAAGTATGAAGATGTAGTAAAAGCTATTGTAAATCCAGGAAAAGCTTTTAATATCAAATATACAGAGGAAGCTCTAGAAGAAATATATAATATTACAGGTGGATACCCATTCTTTATCCAATTGTTTTGCTATTTAATAAGTGAAAAATACCAAGACATAACTTTAGATATAGTAAAAGAAAATAAAAAAGTATTTTTAGAGGAATTAGATAAAAGCTTTTTTAAAGTAAGATTTAATAAATGCACTAAGAAAGAACAAGAATTTATGTTTGCTATGAGTGATTGTGATAAACTACCATGTACTATGGCAAATGTAGCAAATATATTGGGAAAGCCTTTAAAAAATATATCTCCAGTAAGGGGGAGTTTAATAAGAAAAAATATAATATACCCTACAAGATATGGAGAGATAGATTTTACAGTACCACAATTTAAAGAGTTTTTACAAAGAATAAAATAAATAAGAGGTACAATCAAATTCTTAGAGAATATTATCTTTATTAAGAATTGTTGTACCTCTTTTTTTAAAGCTCTCCGTCTAGGAATTTCCCAATAATCTCTTCACAATTATTTATAAAATAGCTCCAATCTCCTATTTTAAAAATTTCCTCATGTTCTCCGTCAAAAATATATAATGTTTTTTCTTTTGGATACCATAAAAGATGTAACCAATAATTTTCTAAATCTTTTACTAAAGAAAGATAT
>OGXP01001645.1_pt1 | contig 17745 bp, 20 predicted proteins | sample 1576351 | NCBI WGS metagenome assembly OGXP01 (sample SAMEA3541517, study PRJEB24748) | human gut metagenome | biome: human gut; feature: human-associated habitat; material: faeces | place: China | collected 2012
GCTGAAAGTACTTAGGGGGCAGCCCTTTGGGAGGATAGGAACTTGCCAATCTTTTAATAAATCTTGAAACGGTTTTTCCGAATGGATTAAACAGAAGTTTCAAGACAGGTGCTTCTTTAGCTCAGTCGGTAGAGCACACGACTGTTAATCGTGTTGTCGTTGGTTCAAGTCCAACAAGAAGCGCCATTTTTTATTTTTTGGAAAAGATTTGAAGATAAGACAGCTGTATTAATGGCTGTTTTTTTATTTAAAAATTTTTGATAAATAAACAAAGAAGCAGAATTTTTGTTTTGTATAGTGAAATATAATTTTTATGTAATGAGCAAAAAATTAAAAAAGTATTGGAAATAAAGAAGAAAAAATAAATATATTTTGACAAGAAAGAAAAGATATGTTAAAATAACTAGGCTATATAAATAGATATTCCTCTTTAATGAAAAGGAATATTAAATGAATATCTAACAGGAGGAAGAAATGAAAGAAAGATTAATCGCATTAATTGAAAAAGACTACCTAAGAACTGATATACCTCAATTTAAAGCTGGGGATACAATCGCAGTTTACTACAAGGTAAAAGAAGGAAACAAAGAAAGAGTTCAACTTTTCCAAGGAACAGTAATCAGAGTAGCTGGTTCTGGAATCGCAAAAACATTCACAGTTAGAAAAGTTGTAGACGGAGTAGGTGTTGAAAGAATAATCCCTATGAACTCTCCAATGGTTGACAAAATTGAAGTGTTAAAAGTAGGAAAAGTAAGAAGAAGTAAACTTTACTACCTAAGAGGATTATCTGGTAAACAAGCTAGAATCAAAGAACTTAGAAAATAGTTTCGAAAAGCTAAGGGTGTTATATACCTTTAGCTTTTTTTCATTTTTTGTGATAAAATATGTCCATGAATGTAAAGAAATTAAAAGATTAAAAAGAGAGGAAATATAAAAATGAGCAGAGAAAATATTGTGATTAATGGAATATTTTATTTTATATTAACGGCATTTTTTATTTATATATTTGTGAGAGAAAAATATCTTATAGAAAAAATTGCAAAATACAGAGACAGATTTTCTGAAAAAATTATAACTATTTTTGGAATAAAAGGAGAAGGAAGCAAAAAAGCAGTTCATAAAATTGTGAATGGTTCGGAAGCAATTATAACAGCTGTTGTATTGGTTTTAATAATTCAGAGATTTTATATTGGAAACTTTATGGTTCCTACAGGGTCAATGGAAAGAACGATAATGCCGAAAGACAGACTTTTTGGAAATATGGTTGTGTATAAATTTAAAGCTCCAGAGAGAGAAGATATAGTTGTATTTAAAGAACCTGTTGAAAATAAAGTTCTTTATACAAAAAGAGTAATGGGGCTTCCGGGAGAAAAAGTAAATATAAGGAACGGACATCTTTTTGCAGATGGAAAAGAAATTGATTCGAGAGAATACTCAGCTCTTGGAATGATAGGGTTTGACACATGGATTGTTCCTAAGAAAAATGATGTGATAACAATAAAACCGGGAATGAACTATAACGAAGAATATCAGAAAGTAAATTTTGATATTGGAAAAGTTCAAAAACTTCTTATGGAAAATGGAAATACAGATATAATTGAGCAGTTTCTTCCAAAATTAAAATTCTATGTAAATGGTGAAGAGACAGGAATGATTTTAGATTATCTTCACGAAGAAAATATTTTGAAAAAAATAACTTCCGGGGAAACAGTTGAAATTCTTCTTGATGAAGACTGTTACTTTATGCTTGGAGATAATACAAATGGAAGTTATGATTCAAGATTCTGGGGATTTGTAAAAGACAGCAGAATAAGAGGAAAGGCGGTTGTAAGATTCTGGCCTTTAAACAGAATATCTCTGCTTAAATAAAAAAATTGGAGTGAAAATGTTTACAATTTGTGAAAATAACAATGCAGAAGAAATATATAATCTTGAAAAAGAGATTTTTAAAAACAGTGCTTATACATTAAAACAGATAGAAGATATAAATACTATGCCTGATATGTATAAAATAATTTCTGTAAAAGACGAAAAGGGAATAACAGCGGGATATGTTATTATTTTTAATAACAGTGATTCTTTGGAAATTATGAAAATAGGTGTAAATCCAGAATACAGGCAGAAAGGTTTTGGAACTATTCTTATAAACGAAATGAAAAAATCAAGAATGGAAATTTTTCTTGAAGTCCGTGAAGGAAATGTAACAGCCAGAGAATTTTATAAAAAAAATGGTTTTAAAGAGGCCGGCAAAAGAAAAAATTATTATCGGGACACAGGAGAAAGTGCAATAATAATGGTATATTAAATTTATTTAAATAAAGGAGTTTTATGGAAAAAAATATATATTCAAATCCACTAGTGGAAAGATACAGTTCTAAAGAGATGCTTGAGATTTTTTCTCCAAAAAATAAATTTTCAACTTGGAGAAAATTATGGGTGGCTCTTGCAGAGAGTGAAAAAGAATTAGGGCTTAATATTACAGATGAGCAGATAAAAGATATGAAAGAACATATCTATGATATTGATTTTGAAATGGCAAAGAAAAGAGAAAAAGAAGTGAGACATGATGTTATGGCCCATGTTTATACTTTTGGAATGCAGGCAAAATCAGCTATGCCGATAATTCATCTTGGAGCAACAAGTGCTTATGTAGGAGATAATACAGATTTAATTCAAATTAAAGAAGGGCTTGCTCTTTTAAGAAAAGAGATTGTAAATGTAATGGACGGTCTTTCTAAATTTGCAATGGAATATAAAGGAATGCCTACTCTTGGGTTCACTCATTTTCAGGCAGCTCAGCTTACAACTGTAGGAAAAAGGGCAACTCTTTGGCTTCAAAGTCTTTTACTTGATTTTGAAGAGCTTGAATTTAGAGATAAAACTTTAAGATTCAGAGGAGTTAAAGGGACAACAGGAACTCAGGCAAGTTTTGAAGAACTTTTTGATGGAAATTTCGAAAAAGTAAAAACTCTTGATGAGATGGTAACTGAAAAAGCCGGCTTCAAAAAAAGATTTATGGTTGCAGGACAGACTTATGACAGAAAAATTGACTCTGAGATAATGAATCTTCTGGCAAATATAGCTCAGTCAGCACATAAATTTACAAATGATTTGAGACTTTTACAGCATTTGAAAGAAGTGGAAGAGCCTTTTGAAAAAAATCAGATTGGTTCATCAGCTATGGCATATAAGAGAAATCCAATGAGAAGCGAAAGAATTTCATCTCTTGCAAAATTTGTTATAGCTCTTCAGCAGAGTACAGCTATGACAGCTTCAACTCAATGGTTTGAAAGAACCTTAGATGATTCTGCAAACAAAAGACTTTCTCTTCCACAGGCTTTTCTTGCAGTAGATGCAATTCTTATTATATGGAAAAATATTTTAGATGGTCTTGTTGTGTATCCTAAAATGATAGAGAAACATATAATGGCTGAACTTCCATTTATGGCAACAGAATATATAATAATGGAAGGTGTAAAAAACGGCGGGGACAGACAGGAGCTTCATGAAAAAATAAGAGTTCACTCAATGGAAGCCGGAAAAATGGTAAAAGTTCACGGTCTTGAAAATGATTTGATAGAAAGAATTGTAAATGACCCAAGTTTTAATATAGATAAAGAAAAATTAAAAGAGATATTATCACCTAAAAATTTCATAGGATTTGCAGAAAAGCAGACAGAAGAATTTATTGAAATTGAAATAAAACCAATTTTAGATAAATATTCTGAGCTTATTGGAATGAATGCAGATCTTAAGGTGTAGTTATGACAGAAATAAAAAACTTGGAAGAAAAAAAGAGAATAAGAAAAGAAAAATATCTTGTATTTTTAATTCTGCTTTCTCTTTATCTTTCTCTGGCAGAAGCCTTAATTCCAAAACCTTTTCCATGGCTTAAACTGGGTCTTGCAAATATAGGAACAATAATAGCTTTGGAAAAATTTGGAAAAAGAATGGCTGCAGAAGTAACTTTATGCAGAATAATAATTCAGGGAATAATGCTTGGAACACTTTTTTCTCCGGGATTTATAATAAGTCTTGTTTCGGGGGCAGTGAGTGTAAATGTAATGATTTTTCTTTATAATTTTAGAAAAAATTTAAGCCTTATTTCCATAAGTGTTTTATCAGCACTTATTCATAATTTTATACAGCTTATAGTTGTTTATTTTTTAATGTTCAGAAACATGAATATCCACTCAAGATATATAATGTTTTTTATAGTGGGGTTTCTTTTTTTAGGATGTGCTGCCGGAGCAGTGACAGGGTTTATAGGAGAAAAATTATTACTTAGAAGGAGTTGTGAAAGATGAGAAAATATTTTGGTACAGACGGAGTAAGAGGAGAAGCAAACAGAGAACTTACAGCAGAACTTGCAATGAGATTAGGATATGCTTTAGGATACTATTTAAGAAAAGAAAATCCAGATAAGAAAAAATTAAAAGTTATAATGGGATCTGATACAAGAATATCAGGATATATGTTAAGATCAGCACTTTCAGCAGGTCTTAATGCAATGGGTGTAAACATTGATTTCGTTGGTGTAATTCCAACACCAGGAGTAGCTTTTATAACTCAGGCAAAAGGTGCTGAAGCAGGAATTATGATTTCAGCTTCTCACAATCCAGCAAAAGACAATGGAATAAAAATATTTGCAAATGACGGATGTAAACTTCCTGATGAAGTAGAGCTTGAGCTTGAAAAATATATGGATAACTTTGCTGAAATGACAAAAGATCCTCTTCCTGGAGATCAGGTTGGAAAATTTAAATATGCAGAAGATGATTATTTCTTATACAGAGACCACTTAAAATCAATAGTAAAAGGTGATTTCTCCGGTATGAAAATAATTTTAGATGCTGCAAACGGATCAGCATACAGAGCAGCTAAAGATGTATTTTTATCTTTAGGAGCAGAAATTGTTGTAATTAATGATGCACCAAACGGAAAAAATATAAATGTAAGATGCGGATCAACTCACCCAGAAATTTTATCAAAAGTTGTTATGGGATATGAAGCTGATTTAGGTCTTGCTTATGACGGAGATGCAGACAGACTTATTGCTGTTGATAGAAATGGAAAAATAGTTGACGGAGATAAAATAATAGCAACTCTTGCTGTGGATATGAAAAAGAAAAATACTCTTGTAAACAATAGAGTTGTTACAACTGTAATGAGCAATATGGGGCTTGAGTCATTCTTAAATGATAATGGAATAGTTCTTGTAAGAGCAAATGTTGGAGATAGATATGTTCTTGAAAAAATGAAGAGCCAAGGTCTTAATATAGGCGGAGAGCAGTCTGGACACATTATTCTTCTTGATTATGGAACAACAGGAGACGGAATTCAGTCATCATTAAAACTTGTTGAAGTTGTAAGAGACAGCGGAAAAACTCTTGATGAACTTGTCGGTGTAATTCCTGAATGGCCTCAGGTTTTAATAAATGTAAGAGTAGACAATGTAAAGAAAAATTTATGGAATAAAAATGAAAATATAGTTTCTTTTATTGATGCAAAAGAAAAATTAATGGGTAACAGCGGAAGAGTTCTTGTAAGAACTTCAGGAACAGAGCCTATTGTAAGGATAATGGTCGAAGGAAAAGATGCAGAAGCTGTAAAAGTTATTGCAGAAGAAATAGCTGAAGTTGTAAAAAAAGAACTTGCATAGAAAATTAAAAAATAATAAAAAATCAGGGAGAAAATATAATGTACAAAAATTTTTCTAAGGTCTATGACAAATTTATGGAAATCTGTAATTATGACGAGTGGGTTGGACTTCTTGAGGGATATATAAAAGAGTACAATCCAGAGGGAAAAAAGGTTTTGGATTTGGGCTGCGGAACAGGAAGTACACTGGTAAATTTCAGTGAAAAATATGAATGTTCCGGTCTTGATTTGTCAGAAGAAATGCTTAAAAAAGCCAAGATAAAATTAAAGGGAAAAAATGTGCCTTTATTTTTAGGTGATATGAGAGAATTTGACACAGGAGAAAGATATGACATTATATTTTCTTTTTTTGATACTGTAAATCATCTCACTTCAGCAGAAGATTTAATGGATTTATTTAACAGTGTGAGAAATTCTCTTAATAAAGATGGAATTTATGTTTTTGATGTTGTAGACAGAGAATTTATGGATAAAATGTTTGCAAATGATGTGTATGCAGACAACAGAAAAGATTTTGCAGTTATCTGGGAGCATTTTTATAATGAAGATGAAAATCTTGATGAGATAGAAGCAACATATTTTGTAAAAAATAAAAATAAAACATTTGATAAATTTACTGAATATTATGAAAAAAGAATTTTCAGTGAAGATGAAATAAAAAAATGTTCAGAAAATGCCAGATTGAAAATTGTAAAATGTGAAATAAATAGTGAAATAGCAGGAAAAAGATTTTTTTATGTTTTGAAGAATGAAAATTAAAAAATAAAAAATTGTTTTTTAAAAATGTACGAAAATAAATAAAAAATTTTTTAATATGAAAAAATAGTATATGAAGGTAAAATTTTCGAACAAAATTATAATTATTACAGAAAAACCTTTGTGAAGGATATAAAAAATGTTAAAATTTGATAGAGATTTTTTTAAATACTTATCTCTTCTGGGAACTCTCGGCTTTATAATAATGGGAAATGTTCTTGTGTCTCTTGCATTATATAAGTATGTAATAGCAAGATACATCTATGACAGCCCGGTGCTTTTTATAATATTTCTACTGCTTGGAGTTGCCAGCGGGTTTTACAGTGTGTATCAGCAGATAATGAAAAAATAAAAAACTTGACTTTATGGTCAGGTTGTAGGTTATAATATTTTAGTCATTAATTTTTAAAACAGAGAAAGGTTTTTGTATGGAAGAGATTAAAAATTTAATAAGACGAGCATTTATCACTTCAGCCATTATAATAATATACGGTCTTTCAGTAAAAGAAAAAATGGTCTGCATAGGAATGTTTGGAGGTTCTCTTATTTCCATTCTGACTTTTTATATGCTCTGTATAGATGTAAAATCCATAGCAGTAAGAGGCGGATCTTACAAAGCAGGGATACTCAGTTATCTGAAAAGATATTTTATTTATGCTTTATCCCTTGGATCAGCAGCTTATTTTTTTGGAACAGGAATGATGTTAAGTACAGCCATAGGATTATTAAATATAAAGTTTAATATCTATTTAATGGTTTTATATAAAAATTTTATAAATTTTAAAAATAAGTACTTAAAGTAAAAAGAGAGGAGGGTTTATATGAACATAGGTTTTTTTACTCCACCTCTAGTAGAAGGACCAAAGATTGTGTTTTTCGTTCCGCTGCCAGAGTTTTTAAACAGACTTCCGATAGCAATGGATATGGGGAACGGGCAGCATGGTCTTCCTGTTACAATCACAGTAATAGGAACTTGGTTCTGTATGCTTGTTTTATTTTTACTATTTAGGGCAGGAACAAGAAAATTGGAACTTATACCTAAAACTTGGCTTCAGACAGCACTGGAATCATTATATGTATTCCTTGATGACTTGGTAGAACAGATGATAGGAAGCTGGAAGAAAAAATATTTTTCTTTTATAGCTACAATATTCATTTTTATTTTAACAAGTAACTTGCTGACATTTTTCTTCCCTATCCCTTGGCCGTCTTTTGGACCAGACGGAGTTACAATAGGGCCGGCTTTCCGTGCACCGACTATGGACTTGAACACAACAGTAGGTCTGGCTCTTATGGTAATGATAGTATTTGTAGGAACAAGTATTAAGAGAAATGGAGTGTTTGGCTATGCCAAAGGCTTTTTAGACCCAGTACCCGTTATGCTTCCTTTAAACATAGTGGGAGAATTAGCAAAACCAGTAAACATGTCAATGAGACTTTTCGGAAATATGTTTGCCGGTTCAGTAATCATGGGGCTTCTTTACAAAGCAGCACCATGGGTTGTACCAGCACCTCTGCATTTATATTTTGACTTATTTGCAGCAGTGGTACAAAGTTTTGTATTCACAATGCTTACAATGGTTCACATTCAAGGAGCATTGGGTGATTCCGTAATGGAAGAAGAAAATTAAAAAAACAAAAAATTCAGAAAATTCAGGAGGTATTCACATGGATATTTTAGTAGCAAAAACAATAGTTTTAGCAGCATCAGCAGTTGGAGCAGGGTGTGCAATGATAGCTGGACTTGGACCAGGAATCGGGGAAGGTTATGCAGCAGGTAAAGCAGTAGAAGCAGTTGCAAGACAACCAGAAGCAAAAAGCAACATCATCTCTACAATGATACTTGGACAAGCTGTATCAGAATCAACAGGTATTTACTCATTGGTTATAGCTATGATTTTATTATATGCAAACCCATTTATGTCAATATTAGAAAAAGCAGCAGAGCTTGTTAAGTAAAAACTAGATAAATTAGTTACAAAAATTAATTAATCTAGGAAGGAGGTAATAATCTTGGCACCACAAAATATGCCTGCAATTTCAATTGATATAAATATGTTTTGGCAGATTATAAACTTTTTTATACTTATTGTAGTTTTCAACAAGTATTTCAAACATCCTCTTAGAAGAATTATAAGAGAAAGACAATCTAAGATTGCTGGGGAACTTGAAGATGCAAAAAAAGATAAACAAGCTGCCAAAGATGCAAGAGAAGAAGCAGAAGAAATCTTGAAAAAAGCCAGAATGGAAGCACATAACATAATCAGCTTATCAGAAAAGAAAGCTGACGAAAGAAAAGAAGAGATTTTAAGAGAGGCAACTACACAAAGAGATAAGATTTTAAAAAGTGCTGAAGTAGAAGTAGGTAAGATGAAAGCAAGAGCAAGAGAAGTAATAAGAGAAGAAATGCAGACTCTTGCAGTTCAGCTTGCAGAAAAAATTATTACTGAAAAATTAGATTCAAAAGCTGGAGATATATTAGTAGACGACTTTATTGACAAGGTAGGGGACGCCGAATGATAGCAGACAGCCAAATCGGAAAAAGATATGCGGAAGCAATTTTTGAAATAGCTGAGTCTAATAACAGTGTAAAAAATATTTACGAAGCACTTAACAGCCTGATGGAATCTTATAAAACAGATAGAGATTTCAAGAACTTTATAGATCACCCATTGATTACAAATGAGGAAAAAATAGAAGCTCTTGGAAGAATTTATCAAAATGAAACTCAAGAAGTAAAAAATATTATTTTTTATATTCTTGAAAAAAACAGAATGGCAAGTATCAGAGAGATAGTTGCTGAATATTTGAAAATTTATTATGCTAAAAATCAAATACTTGATGTAGAAGCTACTTTTGCTAAAAAACTTACAAAAGAGCAGAGAGAAAGACTTATACATAATTTAGAGATAAAAACTAAGAAAAAGATAAACCTAGTAGAAAAAGTAGATGCCAGCATAATCGGAGGCGGAATTCTTAAAATCGGAGATAAAATTATAGACGGTACAGTAAGAACTCAGCTTGATTCTCTGGTTAAGTCACTGTAAACTACACATAAATCGGAGGTGTAATCGTTGAATATCAGACCAGAAGAGGTAAGTAACATAATTAGAACTGAGATAGAAAATTATAAAAAAAGCCTCGATATAAAAACTTCAGGTTCTGTATTGGAAGTCGGAGACGGGATTGCCAGAATATACGGTCTTAGCAATGCTAAAGCGGGAGAACTTTTAGAGTTTACAAACGGAATAATGGGAATGGTTCTAAACCTTGAGGAAAACAATGTCGGAGCTGTTATTCTTGGAGACTTCTCTCAAATTAAAGAAGGAGACGAAGTAAAAGCAACAGGAAGAATAGTTTCTGTTCCTGCAGGTGAAGGATTCCTTGGAAGAGTTGTAAATGCTTTAGGAGACCCAATCGACGGAAAAGGTGAAATTGAAGCAGTTAAATATATGGATATAGAAAGAAAGGCTTCTGGAATCATTTCCAGAAAACCTGTATTTGAACCTTTACAAACAGGAATTAAATCAATAGACGGAATGGTTCCTATTGGAAGAGGTCAAAGAGAACTTATAATCGGAGACAGACAAACAGGTAAAACTGCAATAGCTGTTGACGCAATTATCAACCAAAAAGGAACAGGGGTAAAATGTATCTATGTTGCAATAGGACAAAAAAGATCTACTGTTGCTCAAATTTATAAAAAGTTAGAAGATTTAGGTGCTATGGAATACACAACAATAGTTGCTGCCACTGCATCAGAAGCTGCACCGCTTCAATATCTTGCACCATATGCAGGAGTTGCCATGGGAGAATATTTCATGGATAAAGGTGAACACGTTTTAATAATATATGATGACCTTTCTAAACACGCTGTGGCTTACAGAGAAATGTCACTTCTATTAAAAAGACCGCCTGGAAGAGAAGCTTATCCTGGAGACGTATTCTATCTTCACTCAAGACTTCTTGAAAGAGCGGCAAAACTTTCTGACGAATTGGGAGGAGGTTCAATAACAGCACTTCCTATTATTGAAACTCAAGCAGGAGACGTTTCTGCATATATCCCAACAAACGTAATTTCAATTACAGACGGTCAGATTTTCCTAGACTCTCAATTATTCAACTCTGGATTCAGACCAGCTATCAATGCGGGAATTTCAGTTTCAAGGGTTGGAGGTTCAGCTCAAATAAAAGCTATGAAACAGGTTGCTGCAAAAGTTAAACTTGAACTTGCTCAATATACAGAATTATTAACATTTGCTCAATTTGGATCAGACCTAGATAAAGCAACTAAAGCTCAGCTTGAAAGAGGACACAGAATAATGGCTGTATTGAAACAACCTCAAAACAGACCTTATGCTGTTGAAAAACAAGTTGTTTCTTTCTTTGCTGTTACAAACGGATACTTAGATGATGTAGCTGTTGAAAATGTAAACAGATTTGAAAATGAACTTATAAAAGAATTAGAAAATACAACTTCTATCTTAGATGAAATAAGAGAGAAGAAAGCACTTAGCAAAGAGCTTGAAGCTAAACTTGCTGAAGCTGTAACTGCATTTAAAAAGAATTTTAACTAAGAAGAGGTGAGGAAATGGCTGGTTCAGGAGAAATAAGAGACAGAATAAAAAGTGTCCAGTCTACTCATCAGATTACAAAGGCTATGGAAATTGTTTCCACAACAAAATTCAAAAAATTTGCATCAATAGTGGCTCAGTCAAGACCTTATTCTGACAGCATTCATGAAATATTAAAAAATATTGCTGCCGGGGTAAAGCATGAGAACCACCCTCTTTTTGACGGTAAAAAAGAAGTAAAAAAAATAGGGGTTATTGTGATGACATCTGACAGAGGACTTTGCGGAAGTTTTAACAGTAACACTCTAAAAAAACTGAAAGAATTTGAGGAACAGCATGCAGGAAAAGAAGTCTCTGTAATTGCAATAGGTAAAAAAGGAAGAGATTACTGTGCTAAAAGAAATTACGATCTTAAGGCAGAATATACACAGCTTATCCCTGAAGCAATGTTTGACAAAGCAAAAGAGATAAGTGAAAATATAGTGGAATATTATTATGCTGATATATTTGATGAAGTGTATGTTATTTACAACAAATTTATATCAGCTTTAAGATGTGATTTAACAGTTAGAAGACTTATCCCTATTGAAAGAGTAGAAACAGATAAGAACACACCATATATATTTGAGCCTGATGCAGAAGCAATTCTTTCGAGTCTGCTTCCTAAGTATTTAAACATAGAGTTATATCAGGCAATACTTGAAAACACAGCTAGTGAGCACTCTTCAAGAAAAAATTCCATGAAGAATGCAACAGATAATGCTGAAGAGATGATGAAAGAATTAAATCTTCAATACAATAGAGAAAGACAGGCTGCTATCACTCAGGAAATTTCTGAGATTGTCGGAGGAGCAGCAGCATTAAAATAAAAATAGGGAGGCAATGAATTGGAGAATAAAGGAACTCTTACACAGATAATAGGTCCCGTAGTAGACGTCGTTTTTAAAAACGAATTGCCTAAAATATACAACGCCCTAAAAGTAAAAGTGGGTGAAAGAGAATTAGTGTTAGAAGTTGCTCAGCATATGGGTAACAACGTAGTAAGAACAGTTGCTATGGACGATACTAATGGTCTACAAAGAGGAATGGAAGTTATAGATACAGGAGCACCTATAATGGTTCCTGTTGGAAAAGCTGTATTAGGAAGAATCCTAAACGTATTGGGACAGCCTGTTGACAATGCTGGTCCAATAGCTACAGAAGAAAGATTACCTATTCACAGAGAAGCTCCTGACTTTGAATCTCAAGGTACAGAAGTTGAAATCTTTGAAACAGGTATAAAAGTTATAGACCTTTTAGCACCATATATAAAAGGTGGAAAAATTGGACTGTTCGGAGGAGCTGGAGTTGGTAAAACAGTTCTTATAATGGAGCTTATCAACAACATTGCTAAAGGACATGGAGGACTTTCTGTATTTGCAGGGGTTGGAGAAAGAACAAGAGAAGGTAGAGACCTTTATGACGAAATGACTGAGTCAGGAGTTCTTTCAAAAACATCACTTGTTTACGGACAGATGAATGAGCCGCCTGGAGCAAGACTTAGAGTTGGTCTTACAGGGCTTACAATAGCAGAAAACTTCAGAGATAAAGAAGGACAAGACGTTCTTTTATTTATCGATAACATATTCAGATTTACACAAGCCGGATCAGAAGTATCAGCACTTCTTGGAAGAACACCGTCAGCAGTTGGATATCAGCCAAACCTTGCTACAGAAATGGGAGCTTTACAAGAAAGAATTACTTCTACAAAAACAGGATCGATAACATCAGTTCAAGCTGTATACGTACCAGCTGACGACCTTACTGACCCTGCACCAGCTACAACATTCTCTCACTTGGACGCAACAACAGTTCTTTCAAGAAGAATAGCTTCTCTTGGAATTTACCCTGCTGTTGACCCGTTAGATTCAACATCAAAAGCTCTTGATGCTGATATAGTAGGAAATGAACACTATATGGTAGCCAGAGAAGTTCAGGCTGTATTACAAAGATACAAAGAATTACAAGATATCATTGCTATCTTAGGTATGGACGAATTATCAGACGAAGATAAGATGACTGTATCAAGAGCAAGAAAAATAGAGAAATTCTTCTCTCAACCATTCTCTGTTGCTGAGCAGTTTACAGGAATGGCAGGAAAATATGTTCCTATAAAAGAAACTGTAAGAGGATTTAAAGAAATTCTTGAAGGTAAACATGATGACCTTCCTGAACAAGCCTTCTTATATGTTGGAACAATAGAAGAAGCTATTGCTAAAGGAAGAGAGTTAATGAAGGGAGCTGAATAATTATGGCGAACTTTAGACTTGAAATTGTAACTCCGAAAGGAAAAATTTATTCTAAGGAAGTAGAGTTTGTTCTTGCAAGAACAACTGAAGGTGATATGGGTATACTTGCAAACCATGCTCCTTTTGTGGCAGGACTTGCTGTTGGTGAAATGATAGTGAGGGAAGAAAAAGGAAAAGAAATACCTTATTATGTTTCAGGAGGATTTTTAGAAATAAATTCTAATAAAGTAATAGTTCTTGTTGATGAAGCTATGCTTGCATCAGAAATAGATCTTGAAATGGCAAGAAGAGATGCTGCATATGCAGAAGAAAAATTAAGAAAACTTACAGAGGATAAAAATTTAGTTTTAACTCAAAAAACTTTACAAGAAGCACTTGTAAAAGTAAGCATTGCAGAAAAATTATTATAATATTTTTTAAGAGACTGTTTTTGCAGTCTCTTTTTTTCTATTTACAATATAAAGTTTTATTTTTACAGACAAAGTTTAAATAAAAAATGTCAAATGTATAATAAAAAATTTTTTTGTGATTAGTTTTTTATCTTTTTTAACAAGAACTTTTTTAAGAGAGTGCTTATTGTTGATAAGGGGATAACGTTGTGATATACTGAAAGTATAAACAGCAAAGGAGGAGCTTCATGAAAAAACTGCTGACATTAATTTTTGTTATTGTCTCTGTGTTGTCTTATGGGGAACTTAAGTATGAAGATATAGACAAAAATCACTGGGCATATAAATCTGTAGAAAAACTAGTGGCAGAGGGAGTGATAGAAGAAGATTCCTTTAGGTTTGAAGGAAACAAGCCTCTTACTAGATATCAGTTTGCTTATGATTTAAACAATGCTTTAAATAAAGTTGATTTGGAAAAGGCAAATAAAAAAGAACTTGAAATTTTGGAAACACTTGTCGTAGATTTCTCAAATGAACTTAATAAAATAGGATTTGACTCTAAAACTTTTGATGAAAGAGTTGAAAATATAGAAAATGAAATAAAAACTTTGAGAGAAACTATAAATAAAAATAATGAAACTATAAAAGCTCTTGAAGAAAGAATTAAGATTTTAGAAAAAGAAATAGGGATTTAGGAACTAACAACTTAATAATATATAAGGGGGAAAAAGATGAATAAGTTAAGTTTAGATTTATCTAATGTATCAAGTTTTGTAAGTGAAGAAAAATTAATGGGAATGGAAGCAGAAGTTAATGCTGCTGTAAAAACTCTTGAAGAGGGAACAGGAGCAGGGAATGACTTTTTAGGTTGGGTTAATCTTCCAACAGATTATGATAAAGAAGAATTTGACAGAATAAAAAAAGCTGCTGAAAAAATTAAAGCTGATTCAGATGTTTTAGTAGTAGTTGGAATTGGAGGATCATATTTAGGAGCAAGAGCAGCTATTGAACTTCTTTCTCATACTTTCTACAATAAATTATCAAAAGAAGACAGAAAAGCTCCTGAAGTTTATTTTGCAGGAAACAGCATATCAGGAACTTATCTTGCTCATTTAATTCAAGTAATCGGAGACAGAGATTTCTCTGTAAATGTAATTTCTAAATCTGGAACAACAACAGAACCTGCTATTGCTTTCAGAATATTTAAAGAAATGCTTGAAAAAAAATATGGTGTTGAGGGAGCAAGAAAAAGAATATATGCAACAACAGACGCAGCTAAAGGTGCTCTTAAAAAATTATCAACAGAAGAAGGATATGAAACATTTACAATTCCTGACAATGTAGGAGGAAGATTCTCTGTTCTTACACCTGTAGGACTTCTTCCAATAGCAGCTGCAGGAATTTCAATAGATGATTTAATGGCAGGGGCAAGAGAAGCTCAAAATGATTATAAAGCTGAATTTAGAAATAATGACTGCTATAAATATGCAGCAGTGAGAAATCTTCTTTTAAGAGATGGAAAATCAATAGAATTATTAATAAACTATGAACCAAAAGTTCACTTTGTTGCTGAATGGTGGAAACAATTATTCGGAGAATCTGAAGGAAAAGACGGAAAAGGATTATTCCCTGCTTCTGTTGATTTAAGTACAGATCTTCACTCAATGGGACAATACATTCAAGACGGGCAAAGAATATTATTTGAAACACTTATAGATGTTGTTTCTCCAGATGCAGATGTAGTAATCCCATTTGATGAAGCAGATTTAGACGGATTAAATTATATAGCAGGAAAAGGAATGAATTTTGTAAATCAAAAAGCTATGGAAGGAACTCAACTGGCTCACGTAGACGGAGGAGTACCTAATATAAGAATAGCAGTGCCTAAAATGGACGCTTTCAATTTAGGATACCTGTTCTATTTCTTTGAAAAAGCTTGTGGTGTAAGTGGATATCTTTTAGATGTAAATCCATTTAATCAGCCAGGAGTTGAAGCATACAAGAAAAATATGTTTGCTCTATTAGGAAAAGCCGGATACGAAAAAGAAGCTGAGGTTTTAAATAAAAGACTTAAGAAATAAGGTGATACTATGTTGTACAAAAAAGTAAACGGTTGGAAAAATATTTCTCCCGAAAAAGCTGAACAAGTTTTCACTATGGGTGAGGAATATAAAAAAGTATTGGATATTGGAAAAACTGAAAGAGAGTTTGTTGATTTTGCTGTAGAGCTTGCAAAAGAATGCGGGTTTGTTGATGCAAGATTTAAAGATATGCTTCTTCCGGGAGACAGAATTTATTATGTAAACAGAGAAAAAAATGTAGTTCTTGCAGTAATCGGTAAAGAAGATATATTAAAAGGAATTAACTATGTTGTGTCTCACATTGATTCACCAAGACTTGACTTAAAAGCAAATCCTTTATATGAGGAATTTGAACTTGCTTATATGAAAACACATTATTACGGCGGAATAAAAAAATATCAATGGGCTTCTATTCCATTAGCACTTCATGGAGTTGTAGTTCTTGGAGATGGAAGAAGAGTAAAAATTGTTATAGGGGAACATGAAGATGATCCTGTTTTTACTGTGCCTGATATTTTACCTCATCTTGACAGAGTTGTTCAAGGTGAAAGAAAAGCCAGAGAAGTAATAAAAGGTGAAGAGCTTCAAATTATAGTTGGATCAATTCCTTCTGTGATAAAAGATGATGAGATAAAAGAACTTGTAAAATACAGTGTTCTTGAAAAACTTAACGAGGCTTATGGAATGACAGAAGAAGATTTTATTTCTGCCGAACTTGAACTTGTTCCGAGCCAGAAAGCAAAAGATGTTGGAATTGACAGATCACTTATAGGTGCTTATGGACAGGACGACAGAATCTGCGGATATACCTCTTTAAGAGCTCTTCTTGATATAGAAGGAATTCCTGAAAGAACAGCTGTATGCTTCCTTGCAGATAAAGAAGAAACAGGTTCAGACGGATCGACAGGACTTCAGAGTCAGTATCTTGAATATTTTACAGCTGATATGATAGTAAAAGTTAAAGGAATGTATTCTGACCTTTATCTTAAAAAAACATTATGGAATTCAAAAGCACTTTCTTCAGATGTAACTGTTGGAATAGATCCTGTTTTTAAAAGTGTTAATGACCCTCAGAATGCAGCTCAATTAAATTATGGTATAGTTATCACAAAATATACAGGCTCAGGTGGAAAATACAGCACAAATGATGCTGATGCTGAGTATGTAGGAGAAATAAGAAAGCTTCTTAATGACAGCGGAATAAAATGGCAGACAGGAATGCTTGGAAAAATAGATGAAGGCGGAGGAGGAACTGTTGCAAAATATCTTGCAATGAAAGGTATAAAAACTATTGATGTAGGACCTGCTCTTCTTGCAATGCATTCGCCTTTTGAGGTTTCATCAAAATTAGATGTGTATGAAACATACAGAGCATATAAAGTTTTCTTTGAAGGTCTAAGACATGAAGAGAAAAAATATATAGCTAAGAGCAACAAAATTTATTTATAAAAATTAAAGAATAATATAAAGATGGTGGCTGTTGCAAATCTGTAAAAATAAAAATTTATGCTGTGAAAATATTTTCAATCTCCTAAAATTTTATTTTTACAATTTAGAAAACGCAACAGCCCCATTTTTATGATTTCTTTAAAAAATAATAAAATTTTTTTAATATTTTTTGCAGGAAATTCATAAATAAAAAATATTTTTTTAAAAAATTCTGAAAATTTTTTAAAATTCTCTAATTAAATTAGACGTTATTTTTCAATACTTAGTTTCTTTTTTCTCCAGCTAAAATAAAAATATTTTAAATTTTTTTAAAAAAATTGTTGACGATTTTTTATTTCTATGATATTATAAATCTTGTCCGTGAGAAACGGATAAACAAAAGGACATTAACAACAGAATAGAGAATAATATGACAAAACAAGCAAACCTTAATTGGTGTTAAATAAGTAAGTAAACATGATTGACCTAGTCAAATCAAATAAATCTTTTAATGAAGAGTTTGATCCTGGCTCAGGATGAACGCTGACAGAATGCTTAACACATGCAA
>OGXP01001652.1_pt1 | contig 17661 bp, 21 predicted proteins | sample 1576351 | NCBI WGS metagenome assembly OGXP01 (sample SAMEA3541517, study PRJEB24748) | human gut metagenome | biome: human gut; feature: human-associated habitat; material: faeces | place: China | collected 2012
TGAAAAGGATAAAGAAGGAAAATACATTAGAAAAGAAAGATATTCAGGACAATGTATGAGAAGTTTCTATGTTGGAGAAGGACTTAAAGAAGAAGATGTCAAAGCAAAATTTGAAAATGGTATCTTGAAATTAGAAGTTCCTAAAAAAGAATCTGAAAAAAAAGTTGAAGAAAAAAAATATATTCAAATCGAAGGATAAAATAAAAAATAATAATTAGATGATTAAGATAAAGAGACTGCTGCAGAAATCTGCAGCAGTCTCTTTATTTATAAAAAAATATTTCAACTTTAGATTATACTTTATTTAATATTTATAAAAAATATCTCACTGTTTTATAAAAAATATTTGCATTTATTTTGTCAATAAGCTATAATCTTTTCATATAAAATTTTAATTGATATTTTTTAACAGTTAAGGGGGGATTTAAAAGTGGATTTTGGTATAATATCTGCAATATCTACGGTTGTAAATTTTTTAAATAATATTTTCTGGTCATACCTGCTTATTATTCTTCTTATCGGAGCGGGAATTTATTTCACACTAAAAAATAAATTTGTGCAGTTTAGAATGATGAAAGAAATGGTTGTCCTTTTAAAAGAGGGAACAGGAGAAGCTAAACATGGAATATCTTCATTCCAAGCATTTTGCATAAGCACAGCTTCAAGAGTTGGTACAGGAAACTTAGCGGGAGTTGCTCTTGCAGTTGCAGCAGGAGGGCCTGGAGCTGTTTTCTGGATGTGGCTTATAGCACTTTTAGGTTCTGCTTCTGCCTTTGTTGAAAGTACAATCGCACAAGTGTATAAAGAAAAAAATGGAACAACTTTCAAAGGAGGGCCTGCTTATTATATTGAAAAAGCTCTTCACTGCAAATGGCTTGGACTTGTTTTCGCTGTTCTTATTTCAATAACTTACGGATTAGTGTTTAACTCTGTTCAGGCAAATACAATTTCATTTGCTTTTGAAAATGCTTTTGGAATTGGAAGAACTTCTGTAGCAATAGCTTTATTTGTTCTTACAGGACTTGTAATATTTGGAGGAATTCACAGAATTGCAAGCATTTCTGAAAAAATAGTTCCTTTCATGGCTGTTATTTATGTTTTAATCGTTCTTGGAGTTTTAGCAATAAATATAAATAAGCTTCCGGGAATAATAGTTCTTATTGTAAAAAGTGCTTTTGGACCTGAACAATTTATGGGCGGAGCTTTAGGAGCAGCTGTTATGCAGGGAATTAAAAGAGGACTTTTCTCAAACGAAGCTGGAATGGGATCAGCACCAAATGCAGCAGCAACAGCTCATGTAACTCACCCTGTAAAGCAGGGACTTGTACAAACTCTTGCAGTATTTACAGATACTCTTATTGTGTGCAGTGCAACAGCATTCTTAATTCTTGTTTCTGGAACATATCAAACTTCTTCTGCAGATGGAATTGCTCTTACTCAAGAAGCTCTTACTTCTCAAATTGGAAGTTTCGGAGGACCATTTGTTGCAATTTGTATTTTCCTTTTTGCTTTCAGTTCACTTGTTGGAAACTATTATTACGGAGAAGCAAATATTCAATTTATGTGTCCTGAAAATAAATTTTTCTTAAATGTTTACAGATTTGCATGTCTTTTCATGATAGGTTTTGGAAGTATAGCAGAACTTACATTTGTATGGAGTTTAGCAGATTTATTCATGGCTCTTATGGCTGTAATAAATATTTATGCAATTTTAAGACTTGGAAAAGTTGCCAAAATTTGTCTTGATGACTACATTGCTCAGAAAAAAGCCGGAAAAGATCCTGTATTTAAAGGAAAAGATGTCGGTCTTACAGAAAATGTAGAATGCTGGGACTAAAAAAATAATTTAATACATTAATAAATAAACAGAGAAAAATAATTTTGGTTTTCTTCAAAAGATTTTTTCTCTGTTTTTTATATGCAAAATTTATTTTTTCTGCTATACTTTTAATACTGCACAAAATTAAAAATAAAAGTTTTATATTATAAAGGAGTTTTAATTTTTATGAGTATTTTAGATGTTACAAATGTAAGCCACGGATTTGGAGCAAGGCAAATTTTAGAAAATGTTTCTTTCCGTCTTTTAAAAGGAGAACATATAGGTCTTGTAGGTGCAAACGGTGAGGGAAAATCAACTTTCCTTAATATTATTACAGGAAAACTTATGCCTGATGAAGGAAAAGTTGAATGGTGCAATCATATTACAACAGGATATCTTGACCAGTACAGCACACTCGAAAAAGGAAAAACTATTCGTGATATTCTTCGTTCAGCTTTTAATCATATGTTTGAACTTGAAAAAGAAATGATTGCTATTTATGATAAAATGGGAGATTGTACTCCTGAAGAAATGGATATTTTGATGGAAGATGTTGGAGAAATTCAGAGTATTCTTGAAAGCGGAGACTTTTATTCTCTTGATTCTAAAATTGAAGAATATGCAGCAGGGCTTGGACTTATGGACATAGGTCTTGAAAAAGATGTAACAGAACTTTCCGGCGGACAGAGAGCTAAAATTTTACTTGCAAAAGTTCTTTTAGAAAATCCTATGATTTTAATACTTGATGAGCCTACAAACTTTCTTGATGAAAATCATATAGCATGGCTTAAAAATTTCCTGCAGAATTATGAAAATGCTTTTATACTTGTAAGTCATGATATTCCATTTTTAAATTCTGTTACAAATGTTATTTATCATATGGAGAATGCAGAATTAACTAGATATACCGGAGATTACTATCAATTTCAGGAAATGTATGAATTAAAGAAAAGACAGCTCGAGCAGGCTTATAAAAAACAGCAGAAAGAAATTGAACATTTAAAAGATTTCATTGCTAAGAATAAAGCTCGTGTTGCCACAACAAATCTTGCAAAAGACCGTCAAAGAAAACTTGACAGAATGGATATAATTGAAATGGCAAGAGAAAAGCCAAAACCAATTTTTAGTTTTAAGGAAGCACGTACTCCAAGCCGTGAAGTTATAACAGCAAAAGATTTAGTAATCGGTTATGGAGAGCCTCTTACAAAACCTCTTAACTTTACAGTTGAACGTAACCAGAAAATTGCTATAAAAGGTGTAAATGGTCTTGGGAAATCAACTCTTTTAAAAACTCTTCTTGGAATTATAAAACCTGTTTCCGGGGAAGTTGAACATGGACAGTTTTTAGAAATAGGATATTTCGAGCAGGAAGAAATTGCTACAACTACAACTGCTCTTGATGAAATATGGAATGAATTTCCAAGCATGACAAATGCAGAAGCAAGAGCTGCTCTTGCAAAATGCGGACTTACAAGAGACCATATCACAAGCCAGATGAGAGTTTTGTCCGGAGGAGAAAATGCAAAAGTCCGTCTTTGTAAATTAATGAACAGAGAAGTAAATCTTCTTGTTCTTGACGAGCCTACAAATCATCTTGATATTGATGCAAAAGAAGAACTTAAAAAAGCTGTAAGAGAATTTAAAGGAACTGTTATTCTTGTTAGCCACGAGCCAGATTTCTATATGGACGTTGTTACTGAAGTCTGGAACGTTGAGGATTGGACAACGAAGATTGTGTAGAGCAATTATTTAAATAAGTTACATCAATAAAAAATTACTCTGGTTGCAAAATGGTTGCACCAAGTAAGTTAGCTATCTTCTTACCAGAATCAGCATAAACATGGGCATAAACTCTTGAAGTAATACTTGCATCAGCATGGCCTATTCTCTTGGAGATTTCAAAAATGTTTACTCCCATATTTATCAGCAAGGATACATGGCTATGCCTTAAGTCGTGTATCCTTATTTTTTTTACTGAAGATTTTTTTATATAACTTTGCATAGTTCTTCTAACAATTTCTCTTGCAACAGGATATACTCTTGAATCTTCATCAGGCTTATAATAAGAATCTGTATATCTTTTTAATAATTTCATTACATTTTCAGGAACATCAACTGTTCTTATACTTGATAGTGTTTTTGGTGGTGTTATAATATCATTTCTTTCAATTCTTGTAACAGTTTTATTAATATTAATTGTATTCTCATCAAAATTAATATCTTTAAAAGTTAATGCTAAGATCTCTCCTACTCTTGCACCTGTATAAAATAATAAGTAGAATAGTGAAATATAGAACATATTTTTCCCTTCAAAAGAATTAATAAAAGTATTAAATTCCTCAACTGTCCATACTTCTTTCTCTGCTGCATGATTATGATTAGTTACTACACCAACTTTTGTTAATGGATTTTCCTTTAATCCGTAAACTTTTACTGCATTATTAAATATTGAACTTAAAGTCTTTTGAAGTGATTTTAAATAAGCAGCAGAATAATTTTCTTTTAATAATAAATTTTGCCAGTGTCTTATTGTTTTAGTATCAATATCACACATCTTTAATTTATAAAAATATTCATATTTAGGTAAAGAATATTTTACTGCTTGATAGCTGCTTAATTTATGTCTTACTTTATATTCTTCCATATATATTTCTATAAAACTTTCAAAAGTCATCTCTAAGTTAGATGTATTTTTTAAAAGATATTCTCTTTCCCACTCTTTAGCTTCTCTTTGAGTGTCAAATCCTCTTTTATGTTTAGCAATAGTTTTTCCAGTAGAATCAGTATATCTAAAATAGCAATCCCATTTTTTAGTTTTTGCATTTCTTTTTACTGCCATAAAATCACTCCTTTTCTTAATTTTGTGTATTACAAAATAACCAAAGTCGTGATATACTATATTTACCAAATGTGCATACCTTTGACTTTAGTTAATTGTATGTTAAACAGTTCCTGTTACCAGCAGGAGCTGTTTTTTTAAATTTTTATTGCTATTTAACAATATCTATGATAGAATTTAAGCACAAAAGATAAATGTCATTTAAGCTAACTTGTGATGGATTAAAGCTGGGTTCTCGAATGAGAGTAGGTGCTGAGCACTTAGAATTCCTTTGCTCCTGGGGTTAGCTTTTTTTATTGCCTAATTTTTCCTTTAAGTTTTGAATAATATTTTGTGGATCTCTGCTATATTCATTAATAATGAATTCTATAGCTTGTTGAGAGTAGTAATATCTAGGTTTTTCATCATTCATTAAGATATAGCAATATTTTTCTTGTTCTTTTAATCCATAGTATTTGACAAATAATAAAAAATCATTTCTATTAAATTTTTTTGTAGTTAAAGAATTATTTATTGCTTCCAATGCTCTTGTCATTGTATAAGGGTGAGTATTATTAATATCTTTTACTTCTTTTAATATTTTAGCTTTATCATCTGAATTTTTATCTATTGCAATTATTACATCTGCTTTTGATTTGTCTTTAGTTAAATAGTGCTGATGTACTATGTTTATTGCAAAAACAGGATTATTAGCTGTTTCCTCTGAGATTTTTTCTATATCTTTTTTTAAAGATAACATTTTATTAGATAATTCCTCAGGATACTTTGCTCTAATAACATTTTCTTTTAAAGTCTTCATGCTAACAGATAAAGTTAAAAAATTTTGAGGAATATAATCTGTCATATCGATACTATGAAATTGTTTTATCTTTTCATTGAAATTGAAAACACAAGATTGGAATAAAGGAATATAAAGCATTTCATATTCTTGTGTAATAAAATGTGTACTGGTATTTCTCAATTCTATTATTTTTTCTAAATTCTTTCTCAAAGGATCTTTATCATTTGTAAAAACTTTTTTTATACAATTTTCTAAAGTAATTGTTCTATCAGGACTATCTTTATAATAGATTTCTTTTTCTCCAAATTTTTTAACAATATGAGCTTTTAACATTAATTCCCATGCATTACAAATAAAAAAGCTAAACCCCTCAACTCTGTATTTTATAGTCGGCTTATTATATATTTCAATTCCTAAAATAAATGCTTCTATTGATTTGTTTAAAAGGTTTTTTAATAAATTAATAGTTACAGTTTCTCCATTCATTTATTTTTTCTCCTTAATTTTTATAAATTTTTTAATAAAATTCCCTTATTATATTTTCTAAATTTCTAAATCTTTTTTCTTTTATTCCGCTTCTTTCTATATTTTCAATATAAAAATCTGGGCCTAAAAATTCCAAAGCAAATAAACTAATTTCATATTTTAAATTTCTTTAATTTATTAAATTTTATAATATTTCTACTACTTTTATCAATAAAATTATATCACTGTATTTGCGAAAACGCAATAGTTATTTTTGCGAAAGCACAAAAAAAGTATTATAATTATTATATAATAACTTGTTAAGGAGATTAGCTATGGACGAAATTACTATAAAAAAAATTGGTGCTATGATAAAAGAAGCCAGAAAAACAAATGGTTATAGTTTGGAAGATGTACAGCTAATGTTGAAAAGTAAATTAAATATAAGTTTAGATTTAAGTAATATTTCAAGATATGAAGCTGGAACTGTAAAAAACATGAATGCTAAATTCCTTAGAGGATTATGTAAAGTTAATGGTATAGATTATATCAATGTTTTTAAACAGTTAGGTTTTGTGGATAATGATTTAACTCCTAATGCTAAATTATTACCAGAAGAAACTTTAATAAATATTCCTGTAATGGCTAAAGCAAGTGCAGGAAATGGATATATTAATTTTAGCAATCAACCTTTATACAATAAATTAATAAGGAAAAATGGCTTCCATGAACATTGTTATCTAATAGAAGTGGCAGGTAATAGTATGGAACCGTTAATTCAAGACGGAGCGTATGTAGTAGTTGATCCTTATCAAACTGATTACACTGAAGGAAAAGTTTATGTTATTAAATATGCAGATGAAGTTTATATAAAAAGAGTTATTTTAAAATCAGAAGCAAAAGTTATGATATTAAAAAGTATAAATCCTGATTATGAAGATATTTATATTCCTGCTGACCAATCAGACCAAATAAAGATAATTGGTAGAGCAGTGAAGTTTATTTACGAGGGGAATTTATGATAAAATATATAATTAGATTAATAATTTTTTAGGGAGAATAAAATGATGAAGCAAAGTGAGAATGTAACTTTAGAAAATGAAAGTATAAAGAAATCATTACCTAAACATGATGCATATTCTGCAATAGCTGAGTATGTTTGGAATGGATTTGATGCAGGAGCGAAAGAAATACACATAAATTTAAATAGTAATGAGTTAAATAGGATTACTTCTATGAATATTGTGGATAATGGAAGTGGAATACATTATAATGAATTAGGATTAAAATTTAAAAAGTTTAGAATATCAGATAAAAATATTTCTAAAGGACCTTTAGCATTACATGGTAAAAACGGGATGGGAAGATTTAGTTTTTTTGTTTTTAGTGATTTTGCAAAATGGGAAACTGTTTATAAAAATGAAGAAAAATTTTTTAAATACGAAATAGAAATGTTTGAAAAGTCTTTAAATAATTATGATTTCACTGAACCAATAGAAACAAATGAAACTAGTACTTATACAAAAGTATATTTTGAATTAAAAGATGATGTTACTATTACTCAAAAAGATTTAATCAATTTTTTAAAAGAAGAGTTTGCCATTTTTTTAAAAGTAAATAGTTCTGAAATATTTATAAATAATGATAAAATACTTTATAATGATATGATAGTATCAGAAGAAAAGATAAGTAAAAAACTAAAAAAACGAACTACAAGTAAATCTTTAAGTAAAGATTTTAATATAACTTTTATAAGTTGGAAACCGAACACAAAAGGAAATTCAGAATATAATTTCTTTTATAATGATAAAAAAATTAATGTATTAAATACTAATTTTAATAGACAAAGTGACAGTTTTAAGCATACTTTAATTATAGAAAGTGATTTTTTTTCAAATTATATATTCGAAAAGAATGACGAATCTACTGAAACACAAATAAAATTATTTGACAATCAAGAGTTAGAAAGAAAAATGTATAAAGAGCTTATTACTTTTCTAAAAACTTTAATAAAAGATGAAAGAAAAAAGATAAGAAGAAATAATGTTAAACCTATGATAGAAAATTATAAAACAAAAAAAATTTTTCCTACATTCAGTAATGAACCTTGGGAAAAAATTAAAGAAGAAAAATTGGAAGAATTTATTACAGAAATTTATGTTTTAGAGCCTAAGATATTTAGTAATTTAAAAGATATTCAGGCTAAAACTTTAATAAATCTGTTATATTTAATGCTTTTTTCTAAAGAACGCGATTCATTATTTTCTATTTTAGATTCTATAGTTTCTTTAGATGATGATGAAATGAAAGAATTAAAAGATATTTTGAGTAGAAATCCATTACAAAGTATAATAGAAACTATTAAAATGATAGAAAATAGAAGTAGGGTAATTAATTGTTTAAAAGAACTTGTTTTTAATCAGGATTTAAATACCTATGAAGTAGAACATATACAACAAGTTGTTGAAACTCATTTTTGGATTTTTGGGGAAGAATATAATCTAGTAACTGCGGCTGAACCAAGTTTTAGAACAGCTTTAAAACAATATTGGGAAAAAATAATAGGTAAAGAAAATACAGAAGTTTTAAATCATAAAGATAGTTTAAAAGAAATGGATATTTTTATGTCGCAAAGGGATATATCAAATAGTAAAATTAGAAATATAGTAGTAGAATTAAAAAGACCAAGTATAAAAATATCTACTAAAGAGTATAGACAATTAGAAGATTATAAAGAACTAATATTACAAACACCTAATTTCAATGCTAATAATGAAGAATGGATATTCATTCTTATTGGTAGAGATTTTTCAGATGATGGATTTATTGAGAGAAAATATGATAGTGCTAAATCACATGGTGTTCAATTTTTAACAGAACAAGGTACAAACTATAAAATTTTTGTAAAAAAATGGAGTGAACTTTTTGCTGAACTTGAAATGAGACACAATTTCATAACTAAAAATTTAAATTTAAAAAAAGAGGAATTGATAAAAGAAATTTCTAATTTAGATTCTGATGATATTGCAAATATTGCAACATATGGAAGCGTTCTTAATTAAAGAACGCTTTTTTTAAAATTTTTATTGTAGACTTTGCTATTTCAGTTTTACTATCTTCATTTACAATAGCTAATTTTCTTATATAATCTTTAAGAAAATTAAAATTTTCATCAATTAAAACATAAGAAACTAAACCATCTTTTTTTAAACAAGGAATTACTACACTATAGATAAAGTCAGTTACAGGCATCTCAACAAATTCTTTTTTCATAGGCACCTCTAAATATAAACATAAATAAGTAATCAATAGATATATATAATTATATAATAAAAAAACTAAATTGACATCTATTTTTTTATAATAATAGTAACCCACAAGCCAGAACTCTCTGGCTTTTAATTTTTTTAAAATTTTATTTGCGCTTTCGCAAAGAAAGTGATATTATATTTACTGAGGAGGGGAACAAATGAAAATCAAATTAAAAAACTATAATGATATAAAAGCTGTTGCTTGTATAAAAGGAATTAAAATGGAAACAGAATTACCAAAAATGTTAGGTTATAAAAGTCGTTGGGGGTTAAAAATGGCTTTAAAGAATCCTAAAAAGAAAAATGAAATTTTAGAACTAGCTGAAAAAATATTTTCAGTCAATTAAATTTTTTTGTTTTCAAATTTGCGATATTGCAAAAACAAATATTTTGTTATTACTTAAGGCTGATTTGGAAAGATAGTTTTAAAAAAGAAACTAAAAAGAGGTGAGAATATTGAAAAAAATAAAAGAAAATGAATTTTCTAATGACATAAAATTAGAAAGAAAAAAATTAAGAGAACAACTGAAAACTGTACAAACAGAATTAGTAAGTAACTTTACTGAGCTTCATAAATATGACCCTTGTGCAGACTATAAAAAATATTTAGAACTGACACAAAAATGTCATGTCCTGATTGAAGAACATGACAAAATTGTAACGGAATTGTTATAAAAATTAATAATTTAAAAGTTCTTCACCCTTTTCAGTAAGAACAAGAATATGTTTATATTGCGGAGAGTGAGTTCCGATTGTTGGGATACAAATATTTTCTTTTTGTACAAGATTTTCTTCAATTAAATCATTAATTATGGAATTTAATTCAAAAGAAGTTATATTCATTTGGTTTGAGAGAGCTTCCATTGTATAGTAACCATTTTGAATTAAAGTAAGAATTTTAGTTTTATTCATCAATTATCACCCCCTTAAAAAATATTTGATAAAAATATTATAACTTTTTGGAGAGTGAAAAAACAATAAAGAAACTAAAAAGAGGTGAGAACATTGAAAAATAGCATAAGAAATGTAAAAAGAGTAGCTGAAATAGAAGATTACTTAGTGGTAAATACACTATTAAAAAATGATTGGTATCTTTTAGGGATATATCAAGAAGAGAATAAAAATATTTATATTTTAGGATATATCCCTAAAGAATAATTATTCTGTTTAGTTATGATTTGTTTGTGATGAATACATTATAACTTTTTGGAGATTTTAAATCAAAAGGAATACTTTGTTATTCCTTAAGGCTAATTATAAAAAAATAATTGGTCTTAAGAAATAACTAAGGAAAGGGGGCAAAAGATGGATAAATTCTTGTATGTAGAAGATATTATGGAAATCACAGGATTTAAAGAAACTAAATGTAGAAACATAATAAGAGAATTAAATTCTGAGTTAAAGAAAAAAGGATACATAATTTTCAGAGGAAGAGTATCAGAAAAATACTTTAATGAAAGATGTTTCCCAAAAGAAAAAGCACCTGAAGAGCTGGCGGGCTCAACAAGTGCAAAATAAAAAAATATGAATATAGGTGCATTATAGCACACAGGAGGAAAAAATGAAACTATCAGACTATGAATTTATTTTGAAAGAGCTTAAAAAAATAGGTTATGGAGTTGAGCAAATGACAGTTAAAGATGCTCAAGAAATGGCAGACAGATTTCTTGGAAGTCAGGTGAAAGCATGACCTACAAACAAAAAATCTTAGATTTCCTTATAAACAACCCTCAAAAAACTAATAAAGAAATTGCAGAGGGAACAGATATAAAAGCAGATATCAGATACACCTTATACAGAATGAAAAAAGAGGGACTTATCTTAAAAGATAAAGATAATCTTTGGATTGTAGATAAAAGTTTCTGTGAACTTAAAGAAAGAGATAAAGAAATTTTGAATGATGTTCTTGAGGAATGTTACGCAGAACTCAAAACAACAACAGTAACAAAAGAAAAAATAAAATTAGCTGAAATTATAGTGAGAATAATTTTTTCAGGAAAGAGAGGATAATCGTGAAAACATTAAAAATAAACAGATATAATCTCAAATACTTTTGGAATTTCTCTGATGAGAATAACTTAAAATTTAAAGATTGTGTAAAAAGTGTATATAGCGATTCCATATATTTTGGTGAATCATCAGGAACATATATTTCTTGGAATGATACTGAAGATATAGAAGTCTTAAAAATCGTAGTGGATTTAATAAACACACTTTTAATTGATTGTAAATTGGAAATTGAGGAGGATAAATAATGAAACTTTATGAATTAACAGAAGAAGAAAGAAAATTAAACGATTTATTTCTTGCAGCAATCGATGAAGAAACAGGAGAAATAAAAGATTCTGAAGTTTTAGATGAACTTGAAGCAGAATTTAAAACGGCTCTCACAAATAAATCTGCTGGAATAATAAAAGCAATTAGAGAGCAAGAAGAAAAAATAAACGGAACTGAAAACGAAATCAAAAGACTTCAAAATCTGAAAGCCAGCAGAACAAAAGTACTCGAAAGATTTAAGGATTACATAAAATTCAATTTAAAAAATATGGATATAAAGAAAGTTGAAACATCATTAGGAACTATATCTTTAAGAGTGAATCCACCTTCAACAGATATATTTGATGAATCAATACTTCCTAAGAAATTTTTCAAAGAAAAGGTTACATATACCGCAAGTAAAACAGACATCAAAAAAGCACTCCAAAACGGAGAAGAAGTTCCAGGTGCAAGACTTGTTATAAACACAAGCCTTACAGTTAAGTAGGTGATGACATGGCAAATTTAATAATGATACTCGGAGAAAGTGGAACAGGAAAGTCAACAAGCATTGAAAATTTAGATCCTAAAGAAACTTTTATAATCCAAGTTGTAAATAAACCTCTTCCATTTAGAGGGTACAAATCAAAATATCCTTTAAGAAATAAGGAAAATCCACAAGGAAATAGATTTATAAGTGACAGAGCGGATTTAATTATGAAAATATTAGACAGTTTAAACAAAGAAGAAACTGTAAAAAACATAATTATAGATGATAGTCAGTACGTCATGGCGAATGAATTTATGAGAAGAGCAAAAGAAAAAAGCTATGAAAAATTTACAGAGATAGGACAAAACTTTTATACACTCATAGATAAAGCTAATGACATGAGAGAAGACATAAATATAATCTTTTTACATCATGTGCAGACAACAGATACAGGTATTACTAAAGCAAAAACAGTAGGAAAAATCTTAGATAACACTATTGGAATTGAGGGAAGATTTTCTATTGTTTTAGGAACAGAAATTGAAGATGGAAAATATTATTTCAGAACTCAAAATAGCGGTTCTGATACTTGTAAAAGTCCTAAAGGAATGTTTGAGGATTTAAGAATACCAAACGATTTACAGTTAGTAATAAATAAAATTAAAGAATATGAAAATTAAAAAAGGAGCTGATGAAAAATGTCATTATGGAATAGTAAACAAGAAGATTTAACAACTAAAATAGGAACAAAAGAAAAATTAGCAACAAGCGGGATTTATGCAGCAGAAATAAAAGAGGCATACCTTACAAACTCAAATCAATCAAAAGCTAAAGCTGTAACATTGTCATTTGAGTCTGAAAACAACTACGGAAGAGTAAGTTTCTGGTTTTTAAAAGCTGACGGAACTGAAAATCCTTTCGCAACAAAGGCATTAAATAGATTAATGTACTTACTTAAATTTAAATCTAATCACGATTTAAAACAAGAAACTAAAAAAGTAAAAGGATTTAATGGAAAAGAAATGGATAGAACTTTCTTACCTGAATTTCATGGCAAAAATATTGGAATGATTATTGAAGCTAAAAAAGACGGAGATAATGTAAATTTAGAAGTTAAAGATTTCTTTGATATTAACTCAAGAAAAACATCAGATGAAATTTTAAATAAAACTGAACCTGAAACAGTTCCTTTCTATGAAGAAAAATATAAAGATGCCAAACCTGTAGTAGTAGAAAAAAATAACAACGGACTTCCTTATGAAACAGATAAAAATATAACTACTGCAGCAGATATAGATGATGAGTTCCCATTCTAAAGAGGTGAACAGCAATGAGCAATTACAACTATAAGCAATATGGTGATGAATTGCGATTTGAATTTTGTCCTATCTGCAATGAAGTCAAAACTAACCCTGATTTTACAGTAAATATAAAAACAGGTGAATATTACTGCCATTCATCAGGAAAAGGTGGTAACATAAAAGATTTAGATAATTTTGACTTTGATTTAAATAACATTACACCCAATGAAAAATCAGAAAAAAAGAAAAAAACAGTAAATTTTGATGAGTTAATGAAATCCAGAGCTAGTTGTCATCTTGGTGATGACTGGCTCTCTTACTTAAAAGGCAGAGGGATTTCTGAAAAATATCTAGGTCAGATGTGCAGACTTGGAAGAGGGAATGCAATGATGATACCTATAACAAACGGAAAGCATGTTGTAGGTATTAAATACAGAACTATGGACAAGCATTTGACTTGTGAGAGTGGAACTCAATCTGATTATTTTCTTAACTGGCAACATATAAAAGATGAAAGTTATTTAATCATTGTAGAGGGAGAGATTGACCTTTTAAGTTCTTTAGAAGCAGGTTATTTAAACACTGTATCCTTGCCGCTGGGAGCAAAGAATACAAGGTGTATAGATAATCAGAGGGACTGGATTGAAAAATTCTCAAAAATAATAATCGCAACAGACAATGATGTTGCAGGAAAAGAAGCAAAACAAGAGATAATAAAAAAATTAGATTCTGTTAAAGATAAAATTTACGAAATAAATTTCGGGAACTTTAAAGATTTTAATGAAATTTTAGTTGCTGAAGGTCCTGAGGGGCTTAAAATAATTATTCAATACGATCTGCTGTCTCCGGTAAAAAGCTCTTTAACAGACATGCTCCGATGGTGATGGATTCTACCAGATTGTAAAGAACTTCTGCCAGACGGTCTTTTGTTGCCTCGTCTTTTGCAAGTACCCATGGTGCTGTCTCATCGATATATTTATTGCAGCGGCGGAATAAGTTAAATACCTCTGTGATTGCATCTGCAACACGCAGGTTTTTCATTTTCTCTGCAACTTTATCCCTTGTAGATGTTACAACTGCCTTTAAATCTGCATCAACTTCCTCAGCCACACCTGTACTCTTTACTACACCGTCAAAATACTTGTTGCTCATGGAGATCGTACGGTTTACAAGGTTTCCAAGAATATTTGCAAGGTCAGAGTTGTAACGCTCAATGACAAGATCCCAGGTAATGATTCCGTCATTTTCAAACGGCATCTCATGCAGTACAAAGTAACGTGTCGCATCCACACCGAATAAATCAGCCATATCATCTGCGTAGATCACATTTCCTTTGGATTTACTCATCTTCTCGCCACCCTGTAAAAGCCACGGATGTCCAAATACCTGTTTTGGCAGCGGCAAATCCAGTGCCATCAAAAAGATCGGCCAGTAGATCGTATGGAAACGGATGATATCTTTTCCGATCAGATGTAAGTCTGCAGGCCAGTTTTTGTTGAACAGCTCACTGGAATTGCCATCTGCGTCATATCCGATCTTTGTGATATAGTTTGTCAGCGCGTCTAACCAAACATACACAACATGTTTCGGATCAAAATCAACCGGAATACCCCAGGAAAATGAGGTTCTGGATACACAAAGATCCTGTAATCCCGGAAGCAGGAAGTTGTTCATCATCTCATTTTTTCTGGAAACCGGCTGGATAAATTCAGGATGCTCATTAATGTAATCGATGAGCTTGTCAGCATATTTGCTCATTTTAAAGAAATATGCTTCCTCTTTTGCCGGCTGGACCTCACGTCCGCAGTCCGGGCATTTGCCGTCTACAAGCTGTGATTCTGTCCAGAAGGATTCACACGGTGTACAGTAAAGCCCCTCATAAGAACCCTTATAGATATCACCTTTATCGTATAATTTTTTGAAGATCTTTTTTACCTGTTTCTCATGGTCTTCATCCGTTGTACGGACAAAATTATCATAAGAAGTGTTCATCAGATCCCAGATACGTTTTACTTCTCCGGCAACGTTGTCTACATATTCCTTCGGAGTGATACCAGCTTTCTCGGCTTTCTCCTGGATCTTCTGACCATGCTCGTCTGTTCCGGTCTGGAAGTAAACATCATAGCCTTCCTGACGGCGAAATCTTGCAATTGCATCTGCAAGTACGATCTCGTAGGTATTTCCAATGTGTGGCTTGCCTGATGTGTAGGCAATCGCTGTTGTCATATAAAATTTCCCTTTGCTGCTCATGTGTATTTCCTTCTTTCTTAAATGATTTGCTTATGGATGCGGATTATAACAAAAAAGTCCCGTCCTCTAAAAAGAAGACGAGACGTTATCCCGTGGTACCACTCCCATTTACCGGCATAAAATGCCAGCCTCATTCCGATATCTCACGGACTGCCCGGATACATACTGTACCGATGCGCATCTGCTGTAATATCTCCCGCTGTAACAGGCGGACCTGTCGGGACTTATCTGTTATTTTCTAAAAACAGTTCAGTCCTGCCACTCCAAAGCCATCTTCCATCTATGTCCGCCCGTTTCCTCTCAGCCTCATTCCGGTTCGACCTTTCATTTTCTGTGACACAGTTTTTCTTAAAATACATGTCTCACAACACCTTTCCCGGAATTATAGAAACTTCTCTGTAAAGTTCCAACAGATGTACTCTCTTTTTCATGGTGTTTTATTTTTTTACGATTATTTTCAATCTAGCATGGAATGTGTAAAAAGTCAAGCGCCTGACCCTTTTTGTGCGATCACGCAATACCAGTTTACCCGCTCAAATTCCGGCATTGGAAAGTATGCCGGGAAGCATTTTACTTCCATATTACGATATCAAAGTACCTTTAATTGATCCAGAAGAACATCTTTGGAGTTTTCTTAACCATGCCGATTACATCATATCCAATCTCTTTTACAGCATGAAGCGTACCTGGAGAGGAAAACCAGCTGTCAAAAAGAACATATTTGGCCGGAATTGCAGCTTTTTTAGCAGTTTCCAGAAATGTAAGCATGGCATGGGTTCCCTTTTCCATAGACAGCTTTCTGCGTTTGTAACCAACGGTTCTTTTGTCTATCTCAGCCGCTTCATTGATACGATTCTTTTTGTTTTCTGTAGAAAGAAGAATGCTGTTTATCGGCAAAAATGCACTCCTATCTGACCATCCAAGAGTAAGCATTCTAAATCCGAAGCGATATTTATGTTTTGCATGGTCATAGACCTTTGCAAGAAGCTCTACATTTTTAGAACGGTTACGTTCAAACATGGAATCATCAATAATAAGAACATTGGCACGATCTTCCGAATCCAGTGAAAGAATAGCGTTGTTTATGATTCTGGATGCAAGTATTGTAGTAAAACGCATCCAGTTAATTTGAACCATCTTCATGAAACGATACACGATATCTTTTGCAAAATCAGGAGTATTTTTTCCAGTAAGCAGACTCATATACATACTTCTGTTGGAGAAAATCAGCAGAAACATGTATTGAAAAATCTCCGTTACAGGAGTGTCTTTCCTTTTATAGGCATTGGCAGTTTTCAAGGCTGAGGAAATATGAAACCTTGTGAAAAATCGTTTGATAGATTTAGAAATCTGCTTATCATTTTGAGTCGCTTGTGTTATACTTTTATTCATAGCATGAGCCTCCGGTTTGTAATTGTTTTTCGGCAACTCAATTATACCAAAACCATTGGTTTCATGCTATTTTTATGCCAGTTATTATTGAATTTTCAAGGTGCATAAGCACATTTTAATGTGCGAAGTTTGAGTTACTATAAAATACATCTGCATTTATCAAATCTAAACAACTCATCTAGATCAAATACTTATTTTAAACTATTTTTCCTTTATAAACATTACTACATTCCAATTTTTCCCACCAGCTGTGATATTAATTCAATGTATTCTCTAATTTTTACTTTTTTCAGATTTTGAATCTTTTCGCTACCACCTAATCCCAATAATGGCACATAACCAAAGCACTCATCCTGCTCCAGTTTACCTAATTTATTTACTGCTTCTATATACTGGGGTATCTGAAAATACTTTTCTAAAAAATAGTCATCTCCAAGGTTTTGTATAAAACGTTTAAAATTTTTTGCGAGCATGACGAAATTACCATTTTTGTACTTCACCATACCAATATATTGGCCTTCTTCAAATGTTACTATATCCCCAAAAGCCGTCACTAGTATCGGAATCGAAATATTTCCTCTAAAATATGTTTCCTTAAGCAGTTCCTGATAATCTTCTGGATTTACTGCTTTTAGATATTCTCCCATCAATCTTGCCAATCCATTATCTTCCCATATTTTTATTAATTCATCAGGTAATATTGTTTTATATCTGTGAAGTAATTCCTGTTTTATATCTTGACCTTTTTCAATTTGCA
>OGXP01001658.1_pt1 | contig 17605 bp, 19 predicted proteins | sample 1576351 | NCBI WGS metagenome assembly OGXP01 (sample SAMEA3541517, study PRJEB24748) | human gut metagenome | biome: human gut; feature: human-associated habitat; material: faeces | place: China | collected 2012
GTTCGCATTGACAAAGTTCGAGTTCTCCCCGCCGAGACTTTTGCACTCCTCGTTCATCTGCTGTATGAACCAGTTGTAATCGTGCCCGGCGTTCTTCCCGACATTTTCCGCAACCGCATAGGCTGCTTCATTTGCCGAGGCAAGCAGGGTCGCATACAACGCCTGTTCCAACGAGATCACATTTCCTTCTTTTAATCCTACGGAAGAATCTCCCGGCTGCATAAAAGATATACAGTCATTCGAAAATGTTACCTGATCTGACAGGCTGCCATATTTTAATGCGATAAGACTGGTCAGAACTTTTGTGATGCTGGCCGGATATTCATGCCCGTCAATATTCTTCGCATATAAGATGCTTCCGGTTCCTGCATCCATCACGATCGCTGCTTCTCCGTATGTCCCCGGTCCCTGCGGCCAGTTCTTCCAGCTGTTCGACTGGATCTCCATCTTATAGGCATCTTCTTCTGCCTTCTTTTCCAGCTCTTCCGGAGTCATGTCTTCTTCTTTTTTCTCTTCTTTCTGGGTATCATCTGCCGCTGCATCTGCTGCCTGCGCATTCCCGGTGCTGTCCGGCTCTGCATATACCGTACTGTGCGGCATACCTGCTGTCACCGCAAATATCACCGCAAGAACTACGGCTGCTATCTGTTTTTTCCCCCGCATAATTTCTATTCTCCTCTGTCGTTTCGTTATGGTCTTCCCATATACCACTCAATCTTTCCTTTAATATCGGACACCTTCACCGTTCCGATCTCTCCGTTGTATCTTACTTTTTCTCCGTTTACATATACTTTGCCCTTTTCCTGTCTTTCCTGCGTCTTATTCCACGCATTCTCTATTATAATCCTTTTCCCCGGTTAACTCAACAAAAAAGAACGGCCGGTCCTTTTTCCGGTCCGTGATCCTTTTCTTGATTTTTATTACTTTTTTGTTACTCAGGTGCAAGTGTATCTAATGTTACATTAGCTCCATTAATCGTTCCCTTCTCACCTTCAACCTTTGTGATGACTGCTGACGGTGGTATCACCCCTGCATTCGAGATCATGATCGTCAATCCTGCGATCCGCAACATGATCCGTGATAACAAGGTTCCGCAGATCGACGGTCTCATCTATTCCTCTGCGAGAAATGATCTGGTCTCTATGGATTCCAGTCTTCTTTCGCTTTATAAAAACGGACGCATTACTGCTGACACGGCACTTGCTTATGCATCCAATCCGGAAATGTTAAAAAAGAAGCTGTAGGAGATTACTCCTGCAGCTTCTTAATTTCTTCAATTGTTGCCTCATATTCTTTTGTTACTTTTTCCATTGCTTCCGGTATCCCCGGCTTCTCTCCGGTCCGGTCTCTCAAAAGCTCTGTCAGCTCACTGCTCACTTCATACAGACGGTCAAAGGAAAGATTCTGACATACACCTTTCAGTGTGTGTGCACCACGGAAAGCCTCTTCATAATTGTTATCCCCCAAAGCCTGCTTTAACAGTGGATAACTCTGATCTTCAAGGAACTTTAATGTGAATTTCCGGATCAGTACTTCACTGCGAAGGCGTCTTAAGACATCTTCATAGTTTCCTCCAATCGCTTTATAGCATTCCTGTATTGTCATTTTTTACCTCCTTCATTTCCGGTCTAATTCTGGAAAGACACGATTACTTCTTTTCCATTCGATACATTTTCGAACATGCCCTTGATTACTTTCTTTGCATTCTTGTCCGCATTTTCAAGAAATCCGTATTCATCCGATCCGGCTTTTTCCTTTGCTTTCTTCTCAGCCTCTGCGACAAGTTCCATAACCGCCTCTTTATCGATACTCATAATCGCAAAATTCGTATCATATATCTTCAGATCACTGGATTTGATCTTAATAGAATCCTCATTGACCGTGCAGTGCGGAATAGATATCTGGATCTTGTCGTCTGTCTCCTTTATGACAGCTTTCTGTACATCCAGTCCCGCAGTCACTGTCGTCTTGTATTGTACGAGAAATCTGTTCTTGTTGATCAGCGGGATCTCTCCCTTTGTGCTCCTGAATACATCCGAGATGATCATCTTCTGTGTCGTCAGCTCCGCTGCATCTTCCAGCGTCGTCTCAAGCGGTATGCTCTCTTCTTTCGGACCGGTAATATGCTTATATATGGCTATCGAACCGATGCTGATCGCAATGGCAAGAACTGCCGCGATGATTATTTTAGCTTTTGTCTTCATATGTTTTCCTCCGTTAAAATGATTTAACTTTCGGCCGGTAGCGCATATCGGATACCGTGTATACGGTTACGAATGCCTCCGGATCTTTTTTACTGACATAATTCATCAGTTTCTGATATTCGTTCTTATCTACGATTGTAATGATCTCTCTGTATTTCTGCATATTGTAAGCACCTACTGCCTCGTAGAACGTTGCCCCGCTGTGCAGCTCATGCAGAATGAACCGGCGTACCTCTTCTTCATATTTTGTGATGATACAGACACGTCTCTTCACATTCTGTCCAAAGATAAAATGATCCAGCACAATACCGTTAAAGTATGTACCAAGCACACTCAGTACGACCGCTTTTTTATCATAGATCAATGCGGAAGAAAGTGCCACACACATTCCTGAGATGGACATCGCTTTTCCCAGTTCGACATGAAGATATTTATTCATGATCTTTGCCACGATATCCAGTCCGCCGGATGACGCATTCATATTAAATAAGATGCTGAGTCCGAAGCTTACGACGAGAACATAACATAACACGTCCAGTTCCGTACTGTTCGTCAGCGATTCAAAATCCGGAAATACATGTTCAAATACTGCCAGATACAGTGGCAGCAAAATACTTGTATATACCGTCTTCGCCCCAAATTCTTTCCCACAGGTTATAAATCCGATCAGCAGTAAGACCACATTCAGTATCATCGTAACCGTTGATACATGTAACGGTACATAATGCGCAATAATGATCGCCAGCGCAGATACGCTGCTGATCGAGGTCTGGCTCGGAATCAGAAAGAAATACACGGCCGCAGCGATGATCCCCACTGCTATCGTCATGACGGCAATTTCTTTTAGATTGTCCGGTGTGACAACCTGTTTTTTTTCTCTGTTCATTTTTTTATTCCCCACTTTTATAAATATTTCATCATCGTTGGCGCAAGGATGTTCATATCAACAGGCTTGGCAACGTGGTCATTCATCCCGACAGAAAGTGCCTTCTGTCTGTCTTCTGCAAAGGCATTGGCAGTCATAGCTATGATCGGGATCATCGCTTTTTTATCATCCTTCATCTTCCGGATGGTTAATGTCGTATCGAACCCATTCATAACCGGCATCTGAATATCCATAAGGATCATCTTGTAATAGTCCGCATCTGCCTTTTCAATCATGCTGATACATGCAACTCCGTCAGTTGCAACTTCGACAATACACCCTTCTTCTTTCAACAGTTCTGTCGCGATCTCCGCATTGATCTCATTGTCTTCGACCAGCAGGACCCGGACGCCTTTTAGCGACTTCTTACTTCGTGGATTCTGATTTTTCTTCTCTAAAGCTTCTTCTTTTGATGCTTTTTTGCAAGGGATCGTCACTGTAAAAGTGGATCCCTCACCAAGTTTACTTTCCACCTCTATCGTACCACCCATCAGATCCACAAGCTTTTTCACGATTCCCATGCCGATGCCGATACCCTCAATATGGGTAATCGTAGAAGTCCGCTCTCTTTCAAACGCTTCAAAGATATGCTTTTGGAACTCTTCTGTCATACCAATTCCATTATCGGTAATACTGATGATCATATCACACCAGTCTTCATTCTCACAAGGTCTCTGTGCAACCTTACAGGATATTGTACCGCCCGCATTTGTATACTTGACCGCATTACTTATGATGTTGATGCAGACTTCCGATAAATGTGGTTCATCCACATATACATACGGATACAGGATATGTTCTGTCATACACAGAGTCTGGTTCTTACTTTCTGCCTGTTGCTGGAACATTGTAACACAATTCGTAAAGTCTTCCCGGACATCCGACACGGCATATTTCATTTCGACCTTGTTATTTTCAATTCTTGCAAGATCCAGGACATTACTGAGTAACGATAACAGTTTTCTCCCGCATATCTGAATGTTATCGACATATCTGCTAAGTTTTTCTGTGTCTTCCAGGTGTCTGGATGCCAGATCTGCATAACCGATGATCGCATTCATAGGCGTTCTGATGTCATGGGACATATTGAAAAGAAATGTGGATTTGGCCTTACTTGCAGTTTCCGCATTTAATTTAGCTTCCCGCAGTTCTTCCTCCTGCCTCAATTCCCGCAGTTTTTCATCTGTCACATCCCGGTTTGCAAGCAGCACCGATGTAACATTTCCGTCTTTATCATAGTTCTGTGGAACGATCATGGCAAGGAACCATTTCCCATCCTTTTTTTTGAATTCAAAAGACATGGACTCTTTATTACGAAGCCGTGCGGCCATGGTCTGTGTATCAAAAAAATCTATGTACTTTTGTACAAACGGTTCTGCTATCACATCTTTGATGACCTCAAACTGCGAATTCCAGTCTGCGCTTTTTTGGGAAATGCCCAGCTCCATTTTCCGGGATCTTTTCACAAGTTCGATCTTCTTTGTCTTTAAATCCAGACGTGAGATATGATAATAAGCGGTACCTAATGCACTGATTGCCCGGTGTGCCTCTTCCACCTGTTTTCCCAGCGTAACCGGGAATTCTTCCCCTGTCATCTGGTCTCTGTCCGGTACTGACTGATGCAGATGCTGAACCAGCCATTTCCCGTTCACCTTTTTATAGATAATACTAAACCGGGTGTCCATCTCAAAACAGACGGACCCATCTTCAAATAAACCGGTAAAAACTACCGTTCCATACGCAAGGACCTGGGCATCTCCAAGCTCTGTTTCTTCCTGCTGTAAGTCCCTTATTTGAAGTCTGATCTTTTCTCTTCGTTTTACATCGAATTTATATGATTCCTGAAATTCATGCAGATTCCGGAAAAACTCATGCTTTCCTGTTCCGATTATACTGCTGTTATCATCAAAGAAGTTTTCAAAGCCTGTATCATCTATGGATTCCGTGTCGATATAAAATTTTAAAAGCTGCTCTGTAAGTTGTTTAAAATCATCCATAACCAATCCCTCTCATCCCGTATATCTTGAACAACTTTTTGTTTTTCCAGTTTTCTTGTTTACTTCATTTTAACATAATATTGCAGCACTGGGGACGGTGTTTATGGCTTTTTTACTGTCTTTTTATGTAATGCACGAATACAAATATAATACAGGCTAATCACCAGTGGAAGCAATAATGCCGAAAACTAAAATTTATTTTACACACGCTTTTGCCGTATACGAATCTACATTTATTTCAATTACACATACCGCATTTACCATTTTTTCATTAATTTCGTGTTCCTCTCCGGTTTGCGCTCTCATAAGAATGCGAAGTGCCGCGCACTTATCCGCTGCATTCTGGAGGATTTTTGCTTTCCCTCGGCACATGACACTCGCATATTCAGCACTATATTTGCAGGGAACATCTGCTTCTATAAGTTTTTCTCCGTAATCAATTTCCACAAAAACACTGTCATTTTTCCGAATGCAATCCAGTTTATGCCCCTCTTTCGCACTATGAACATAAAATGTTAGTTTCCCGCCGTTTATCTGATAACCGTAATGAAGCGGCACAACATATGGGTATTCATCATCTAATACCCCCAGATGTAAATACTTTGCACTCGACAATATTTTTTCAATCTTGTGTATATCTGTGATTTCTCTATCTTTTCTTCTCATATTATTCCTTCCTTATAATCACATGTCAGTTCTACAATCAGAATTTTCCATTTCACTTATTACTATTTTTTATTTGAAAACTAATTTTATTTTACATCCTTATTTCTTTGCATACAAGAAAAAACACATTGTCTTTTTTGTGGAAACTTATAAAGGAAGAGGCACCGTTTAATACTTGGTTTGAAAACTGATGGAAGAATAACACGATACTGTGATAGAATAAGGAAAATGGTTAAACTAACTATTGCTGAGTGAGCAACAGCAAAAGTAAGCATGACTGGAAAGTGCTTGTGATCTTAGGGATTAAGAGAGGATACAGATTATGGAAGATTCTTACGTATTACAACTGTTGAAACCAAAGTTTAAAGATTTTCATTTGTGTTTCTGCGGATTTGCAGAATGCAAGCCATTACATAGCTACGGGCCAGCCGCAAGACCCAATTATATTTTGCATTATGTAATGAAGGGCAAAGGTATCTATCAGGTAGGTGAAACGAAGTATCCGCTGAAAGAAGGACAGGCCTTTCTGATTGAACCAGAAAGCCTTACCTTTTATCAGGCAGATAAAACGGACCCATGGTCTTACCTTTGGGTAGGATTTGGTGGTACGGAGGCACAGAGATTTGTCAGAGATCTCGGACTGAACAGTCGTCAGCTTACATGCGAGTGTGAATATGGAGAAGAACTGAAAGAAATTGTATTTGAAATGCTTCATCATACGTGTTCAACTGCAGAAAATCTTTATTATCTCCAGGGAAAGCTCTATCAGTTTTTCTCAGTACTGGCTCGTGGGATTGAAATTCAGCAATATTCGAATGATACAAAAGAAAGCATACATGTGCAGGAAGCAATTGCCTATATAAAGAATTACTATTCACAGAAAATCACAGTGGAAGATATAGCAAATTATTTGGCACTAAATCGAAGCTATTTATATACAATATTTATGAACAGTCTTGGAATCTCTCCGAAAGAATTTTTGACGGAATTTCGAATTTCCAGAGGAAAGGAGCAGCTCGCACTTACAGATCTGTCTGTGGAGGAGATTGCAGTTTCCTGCGGCTATCGTAATTCCCTTGCTTTCGGTAAAATATTCAAGCAGAAAGTGGGAATAACGCCGACCCAATATCGTAATGACAACAGAAAGGATGCCCGAGAACGATTGATCCGTGCACAAAATGAACTGAAAGAATATAAGAAGCATAAAACAATTTATGTAGGAAACATCGAAAAAGAATAGATAAAATGTTTAAAAAAACATCCAATACCTAACATTTAGGATATAATCCTTAACAAAAAGGTATAACGGATGTTTTTTTTGTACGCTATACTTGTATCAACAAACATAAGGAACACGTGCACAGGTTTCTTCACTCAAATAACAAATAAACAAAGGAGTATTAGAGGAGGAGAATCATGGGAAATCAAAAAGAAACTCAGAAAAATCCGCAATATAAATATGCGTCTACAAGAGAAAAATTATGTTTTGGAATTGGGGCAATCGGTAAAGATGCAATTTGCAATTTAGTAGGAGCATTTTTAATGCTTTATTTTACAGATACATTGTATCTGGCACCGGCATTTGTCGGCGTACTGTTTTTTGTGGCAAGAATATGGGATGCGATCAATGACCCGATGATGGGAATGATTGTTGACAATACACATACACGTTTTGGTAAATTCAGAATCTGGCTTGTAATCGGAACATTGGTAAATTCAGTTGTATTTGTTTTGCTATTCCACAGTTTTAACCTGTCAGGAACAGCATTGTACGTATATGTATCCGTTATGTATATCTTATATGGAATGACTTATACGATCATGGATGTCCCTTACTGGTCATGGCTTCCGAACTTGACAAATGATCCGCACGAACGCGAGAAAGTATCCGTAATTCCAAGATTTTTCGCAAGTCTTGCAGGATTTTCAGTAGCAACATTTGGGCTTTATATTATCAACTACCTGAACAAAGCAGCAGGCGAGAGCAATCTCTACGCAGAAAAAGGATATACACTTTTCGCAATCATTATCGCAGTTATTTTCATCGTTACAATCGGCATTACTGTATTTAATGTAAAAGAGGAATCAACATTAGGTATATCAGCAGAAAAGACAAGTCTGAAACAGGCATTTCAGGTAATTGTAAAAAATGATCAGCTGCTTGCATTTATCGGATTACTTTTGACATTTAACCTTTGTACACAGATTGCAAAAAGCTTTGCTGTATATTATTTCAAATGTGTATGCCATGATGAATATCTGTATTCTATTTTTGGATTTGCGATCATTGCTGAGATGGCGGGACTTTTATGCTTCCCGAAAATTGCAGAAAAAATTAGCCGTGAAAAAGTATACGCATTTGCATGCGGACTTCCGATTGTTGGATTTGTACTGCTCGGTGCAGCAGGATATGTAGCACCACAGAGCAAGGTGTTAGTTATTGTATGTTGTGCATTACTTTTCTTCGGATCAGGTCTTTCACTTGGAGTAACAACATGCTGTATGGCAGACGTTATCGACTATGGAGAAGTAAAATTTGGTGTACGAAATGAAAGCGTAACATGCTCTGCACAGACATTTCTTATGAAGGCAGCTACGGCAGCAGCAGGTGGATTAACAGGAATTGGTCTTCAGATTGTAGGATACAACGCAAAAGCGGTAACGCAGAGCGCAGCGACCGTAATGGGTATTCGCGTGTTAATGATTGTGATTCCAATCATTCTTGCATTTGCTAGCTTTGGTATTTACAAAAAATACTACACTTTAAAAGGTGAGAAGATGGAAGAAATCACAAGAAAAGTAAATGAAATGCATGCGAAAAAGCAGACAGCTTAAGAGACAACAATTCAATTGTAAAAGAGGTAGTATATGAGACAGATTATTTTTCACGAGGAAACAAAAACTTTCCATTTATACAATGAAAAAATCAGTTATATCTTATGTGTATTAGAAAATGGACATCTGGGACAATTATATTTTGGAAAACGACTTCATGATAAAGCAGATTTTTCTTATCTGGTTGAGAAATGTGAACGCCCAATGACATCGTATATATATGAGTGGGATCGTACTTTTTCATTGGAACATATCCGACAGGAATATCCGGTTTACGGTACGACAGATTACAGACATCCGGCAATTGAATTGTTGCAGGAAAATGGCAGCAGAATCAGTGAGTTCCAATATGAAAGCTATGAGATTATTGCCGGAAAACCGAAACTCTCCGGATTGCCGGCAACTTACACAGAGTCCGAGGAGGAAGCGCAGACATTGCGCATCTTTCTGAAAGACGCTTTGACTGGTGCAAAACTGGCGCTTTTATATACGATTTTTGATGAATATAGTGCAATTGCAAGAAGTGCTTATATTGAAAATGCCGGTGAGAAAAATCTGCATGTATTAAATATGATGAGCTTAAGTCTGGATCTTCCGGATAAGGATTATGAATGGATGCAGTTGTCCGGTGCGTGGTCCAGAGAGCGCTATATAAAGAATCGAACATTGGAGCAAGGCATAACAGCTATCGACAGCATGCGCGGAAATTCTTCTCACGAACATAATCCGTTCCTTGCTTTAAAACGTCACAACACAGATGAAAATGCAGGAGAAGCAATTGGAATAAGCCTTGTATATAGTGGAAATTTCCGTATGCAGGCAGAGGTAGATACACATAATGTGACACGAATTACAGCCGGGATCAATCCGGAAGGATTCGATTGGAAATTAGAACCGGGAGAAAGCTTTCAGACACCGGAAGCAGTTCTGGTTTACAGTGAAAATGGATTAAATGGCATGAGTCAGACATTTCAGAAGCTGTATGCAAAGAGACTCGCAAGAGGGTATTGGCGCGATAAGGCAAGACCGATTTTAAATAACAACTGGGAAGCAACTTATTTTGACTTTACAGAAGATCGCCTTGTAGAGATTGCCGGGAAAGCAAAAGAATGTGGAGTAGAACTGTTTGTCTTAGATGACGGATGGTTTGGTGCGAGAAGAAATGACAGAGCCGGTCTTGGCGACTGGGTGGCAAATGAAGAGCTTCTGCCAAATGGCATCAAAGGTCTGTCAGAAAGAATTGAAGCACTTGGATTAAAATTCGGCCTTTGGTTTGAGCCGGAGATGGTAAATAAAGACTCTGATCTTTATCGAGCACATCCAGACTGGATTTTACAGACACCTGGAAGAAATACATCACACGGCAGATACCAGTATGTACTCGATTTCGCAAGAAAAGAAGTAGTAGATTATATTTATGGTATGATGACAAAGTTATTATCGGAGTCGAAAATCTCATATATTAAATGGGATATGAACCGAAGCATTACGGAATGCTATAGTAACAAACTTCCTTCAGACAGACAGGGAGAAGTGTTCCATCGTTATATTTTGGGTGTATATGATCTGTACGAGCGGTTGACAAATGAGTTTCCAGAAGTATTATTTGAATCCTGCGCCAGCGGTGGCGGAAGATTTGATCCGGGAATGCTGTATTATGCACCGCAGGGATGGACAAGCGATGATTCGGATGCAATTGAGCGTCTGAAGATTCAGTACGGAACTTCTATGTGTTATCCACTCAGCAGTATGGGAAGCCATGTGTCTGTTGTTCCGAATCACCAGGTATTTCGCAATACTCCATTACATACAAGAGCGAATGTAGCATACTTTGGAACTTTTGGATATGAACTGGATCTCAACAAATTGACAGAAGAAGAGATCAAAGAAGTAAAAGAACAAATCACATTTATGAAAGAATACAGAGAAGTGTTACAGTTTGGAACATTTTATCGTCTGAAAAGTCCATTTGAAGGAAATGAGACGGTATGGATGGTGACAAATGAAGACCGCACGCTTGCAATCGTAGGCTACTATCGTGTTTTAAATGGAGTGAATCAGCCGTATAGCCGTGTTAGATTACAGGGATTGGACCCGGATATGGTTTATGAAAATGTATGGAATCATACAGAAAATTACGGAGATGAATTGATGAATTATGGATTGATCACATCTGATGTGACAGCTGGTGAAGTGCCAGGAAATGTGACTCATTGTACCGATTTTGAATCTAGAATATATATGCTGAAAGGCAAAAAAGTTCAGGAGGGAAGATAGAGCATGACGAAGACAAAAAGAACTGGCGGAATGGTACTGGGAATATTGTTTATTGGATTATGTGTATCTTTCTTACGACTTTCACAATTTGGCGTGGATCCATTCAGTGCAATGAATCTCGGAATCAGCGGATTTATCGGATGGAGCTTTGGAACGTGGCAGTTGCTTGTCAATGCGATCATTCTTGTAGTTGTATTCTTTCAGGCAAGATCCTGCATTGGTGCGGGAACCATTATCAATATGGTATTTGTCGGATATATTGCAGATTTTATCTGTTATGTAGCAAATGATGTAGTGCAGATTCAGATGAATCTGCCACTGCGTATCCTTGCACTGCTGATTGCTCAGCTGATGGCATCCATGGGAGTGGCATTATATATGGTCGCAGATATGGGAATCGCTCCATATGACAGTGTCGCAATTATAATCGAGAAACTGACACATCAAAAAATCCCATTCCATAAAGCAAGGATTCTTTCAGATGTTGTTGTCGTGATTATCGGAATCATATTTGCCACTGCATCTGGGGCGGGAATCTGGTCGGTAGTAGGGATTGGTACAATTATAAATGCCTGCTTCAACGGTCCATTAATTCAATTTTTTAAAACAAAACTGGAGAGATTTTACTTGTAAAATCTAAGGATTACAATTCTCCAATTCTTGCAAGGCTCATATCCAGAACGGATACGGGCCTTTCTTTTTCACCAGTAGCTTCATCCAAACCTTCACATTGAATAATGAACCCTTCTCAAACGAAAATTCCAAGCGCTCGAACATTTCCTCATCATCACCGTAAGTGTAAACGCTGTCATATATCATCCATTTTCGATTTGATCCGGTTATCATTCGCGGTGTATTCGACATGAGGATAGTTTCTTCTGGAAATTGGGTTGGAATCGTTCCATAAAGTAAGCGTCCGTTTTTGTTATAAATGCTATCATTCATTTAGCATCGCATCCTGACGAATTACAGGCCGTAAAAGAAGAACATGCTTCTTATCGAAATTAAAAGCAAAACAAGTAATTTATTTGAAAATAATTTTTCAAATACGGACATAACCGGTGGATGGACCTGCACCGACCTTTGCGATATACCCACTTTTAACTAAATCCGTCAGTGTTCTTTCAACGGTAACCTTACTTATGTCAGGGCATAGTTCCATAATTTCCTTCTTCGTTATCTTACCGACCTTATTATCAATCACCGCCTTAATTCTATCCGGCTTGGAAAGATTATGATACTTCAAATGTTCTACACGGTTTTCAAATTCATTGTATGCTTTCAGCATAATACCTAAATAATACTTAACAAAAGGCTCATAACTGTTTTCATCCTCATGCCAACCGACAGAACTTGCTTGAAGAGCTTCATAATATGTTTCTTTCGTTTTTTCAATCAGCATTTCCATGCTGACATACTTTCCAACGATATATCCAGCCTTATAGAACAACAATAAAGTCAACAGACGGCTCATTCTACCATTTCCATTATTGAAAGGATGAATACACAGAAAATCCAGAATGAACATGGGGATTAAAATCAGTTTATCAATGAGATTTGCTTCCCATGCTTCAAGAAAATGAGCGCAAAGTTCGTCTATTGCTTCTGCAGTCTGAAAAGCTGGAACTGGAATAAAACGAGCTTTCTGGTGTCCCTCGGCATCGGTTTCTGCAATTACATTGTCTGAATTCTTATAGGTACCACCGATGTTTCCTTGGGAATAAGAATATAAATCACGATGTAACTGTAAAATAATGTCTGGTCTTGGATTGATATATTCATAACTTTCGTGAATCGTAGCCAGCACTTCACGGTAGCCGGCAATTTCCTGTTCAGACCGATTACGTGGCTCTGCTTTCTGACTTACCAGTTCTTCCAAACGTTTATCACTTGTAAATATACCTTCAATTCGGTTAGATGCTCCCGTACTTTGAATTAAAGCAACTTCCAGAAGTGTTTTCAGTTCATCTATGTTTGCTTCCAGAAATAATTCCTGTTTACCTTTATGCTCATGAATACTGCCAACCATCTGAACAATTTCAGGTGTCAGCAACTTCGCAGGATTTGTAATATAATCAAAATTTTTCATTGAAATCTCCTTCATTTTGAATTTATCTCCATCATTTTAATGCTAAATGATGGAGATTTCAATAGATTTGATGGAGATAAATTTCCCATATGCACAATAAATATACTCATTTGGATATAGAATTTATTACTTCATCGTCTTTGCCAGCGAATTGAGCAACGCCCGCATCTCTGGATTTGCCAATACTTTTGCCAGAAGTTCCGGATCGACTTCATCAGCGACAATGTGTAGGCAAAGCCAGTATCCTCGAAATTGGCGTTCTCAATATAGTTCTGTATCATTTACTTTCTCCTAAGATAGTACCTGTCATAATTGTCAGTACTTGAATTTATAATTTGCATGGATATAATTATAAGCAGGATGAACAGTCCTGCCAATATGATCACAAGGAGGAGTTATCATGAGAACAAAGTTGAATATTACCGAAGGCATTTTCCCAATGCCGGTTCTGATGGTTGCAACTTACAACGAGGACGGCAGCGTCAATGTCATGTATAAAGACCAAATAATAGTACTCTTTTCAAACTTATAATTCCTTTCCAAGTTCATATGCTTTCTTCATCACATCCACATGGCTTGCAGCTGTATTTGCGTTATCAATTCCACCGCCACTTACGATGCCTTTTAAGGAAGCCTTTTCAAAACAGTCTACCCATCCTTCCAGACCATTGTAGGCTTTTTCAAATGCACTTTCATCATTCTCAGCGGCAGTCGCAATCATATAAATATCTCTGAATGAATAATCTGTCGAATATAACGGATTCAATCTATCAAGAAGTGTTTTCATCTGGCCGCACATCTCATAGTAATAAATTGGTGTTGCATAGACAATGACCTCTGCATCCTTTACCTTTGCCATAATATCTGCAACATCATCCTTCAATACACACATTCCAGTCTTCTGACAGGATAAACAACCGATACAATATTTGATATCTTTTCCTTTCAAAGAAAGCAGTTCTACATCATGCCCCGCTTCTTTCGCTCCCTTCGCACACTCATTTGCAAGCATATCAGAATTGCTGCCTCCTCGAAGACTTGTCGATATGATCAATACTTTTTTTGCCATAATTAAATTTCTCCTTTTTCAGTGTCTTTTTTAATCTTCCGTATAACTTTCGCAGGCACTCCTGCCGCAATCATATTGGCCGGAACATCTTTTGTTACAACTGCTCCGGCTGCAATGATAGAACCTTTACCAATCGTAACCCCTGGAAGAACCGTTACATTTGCTCCAATCCATACATTTTTTTCAATATGAATCGGCTGAAATATCATACCAGCTCTTTTCTCAGGATCTTCCATATGATTGATTGTTGCCAGTACTGCATTATGTCCAATCAGGACTCCATCCTCTATATAAATACCACCCTGATCCTGAAACTTACATCCTGCATTAATAAAAACATTATTACCTATATGGATATTTCGCCCACAATCCGTATAAAACGGAGGAAACATTCCAAAACTCTCATCTATTTTCTGCCCGGTAAGTTCTGACATAAGCTGTACAATTTCTTCTTTTGTATGATATTTGTTATTCAGCTCCATCGTTATTTTTAATGCCCTTTGAGACAGCTCATGCATGATCAGATGGTCTTCACTTCCACCGTCTACAGTATATCCGGGCTTCATATTACTCAAATATTCTTCAAATGTCATGATTAACCAACCCCGTTTTCTTTAAAAAATTTCTGAATTTTATCAAATGGGATCACATCCAGATTATCGTAAAGATCTGTATGAACAGCCCCTGGAATTGTCAGCAGCTCTTTATTGGATGTGTACTTGCTGTCCTTGATCATATTTTCATAAGCATCTTTTCCAAAATAATAACTGTGCGCTTTTTCTCCATGAACGATAAGGACTGCACTTCTGATTTCATTACTGTACTTTAATATTGGCTGATTCATAAATGACATACATCCAATACTGTTCCAGCCATCATTGGAATTCAGGCTCCTTTTATGATAACATCTGCCTTTATAATACTCACTATAATCTTTTACGAAGAAAGGTGCATCTTCCGGAACCGGAAGTGGAACACAGCCACCGCCTCTGGAATATTTGCCTTTACGGTATTCTTCTGTCCTGAGGGTATTCATCGACTGTTTCTTCATATAACGTGCTTCTTCACTGTTCTCAGAATCAAAGTACCCATTCGCATTTACCCTTGTCATATCATACATGGTACATGCAACAGTTGCTTTTATTCTTGTATCCAGTGCAGCTGCATTAAGAGCCATTCCGCCCCAGCCACAGATTCCAATGATTCCTATTTTATCTGGATTCACATCTTCCCGAACAGAAAGGAAATCTACCGCAGCCATGAAATCTTCTGTATTAATATCCGGAGAAGCCATGAATCTTGGATTGCCTCCACTTTCCCCCGTAAAAGAAGGATCAAATGCAATGGTAAGATATCCTTTTTCAGCCATCGTCTGCGCATATAATCCGGAACACTGTTCTTTGACTGCGCCAAATGGTCCGCTTACGGCAATCGCAGGATATTTCCCTGGCACATTTTTCGGCTTATACAGATCTGCAGCAAGTGTGATTCCATAACGATTTACAAATGTCACTTTCTTATGGTCTACTTTTTCACTCTGTGGAAAAGTTTTATCCCATTCAGATACCAACTTTAATTCTTCTGTTTTTAACATATTTAACATCCTCCATATGCAAAATTTCTTGTAATTACACTAACAATAGTATATGATATAAATATCATATAACCTAAAGTTAACTTTAGGTCAAGCATATTTTGAAAGAAGGTTTTTTATGTATACAATCGGTCAGGTCTCTGCAATGTTTAGTCTTCCTGTTTCTACCTTAAGATATTATGACAAGGAAGGTTTTTTCCCTAATCTGGAACGTAAAGGAAACATCCGTTATTTCAGTGATAATGAGTTGGAAGCGCTTCGTATCATTGAATGTCTGAAGAAATCTGGGCTTGAGATCAAAGATATAAAGCAATTTTTTATCTGGGTATCTGAAGGCAGCGCCAGCTATGAAAAAAGGAAAGAATTATTTGAAGCCAGAAAATCAGCTGTTGAAACTGAAATCCAGGAACTTCAAAAAACTCTCTCCCTCTTAAAATTTAAGTGCTGGTATTATGAAACAGCAATGAAAGATGGTAATGAAGATACGATAAATGCCATGTTACCTGATAAACTTCCAAAAAATATACAGAAACTATATGACAAAGGACATGAATGATTTTTGTTTCTTCTTCAAGCTGGAATCTGTTAATCGGTAATCTTATATCCTGTAGTCTGAAGAACTTCCAATGCTTTTTGATAGTTTTCTTTTTTATCAATACATAGTCTGTGTTGTAGGTCGATACTGCAAAAATTGAAATCCCATTATCAGCTAATATAGTAGCAATTTTAGCCAGTATTCCAATTAAGGAAAAATCCAGTACTCCCTGAATACGAAAAGCTTTCCAACCATCATCACGTTGAATCGTATTTTTGGGAACTTCACTTGTAATGCACACTAACGATTTTTCTTCATCTGTTTTTTCAATAAAGCTATATTCAGAATCTAAATTTACAAGTGAATAATCTTTTACCTGACACACTGTAAAGTCTTGCTCAATCCTTTTTATTTCCATAAACTTATTCATTATCCTTTTTCATGAATTCAATATATTCCTGCCCCCAATTATGCATCGCTTCTATTACCGGATGAAATTTTTCCCCAATTTCTGTCAGCGAATATTCTACCTTAGGCGGAATCGACTCATATTGTTTTCGCTCCACCAGACCATTTTCCACCAATGTCTTTAATTGAACAGATAAAGTCGCATGTGTCATCTTTGGCATAAGACGCAAAAGATCATTGAAACGGATGGGACCATCTTCCAGATAATGCATAATTAAGACAGTCCATTTTCCTGAAATCAAACTCTGTGCTGTCGCATAAGGACATTTCCCAAAACGATCTTTCATTGTCGAATCCGTTTCAAATAATCTTTTCATATCATTACCTCTTATACATCAAATTCATCTTTTAAATCCATCATTCCACGAATCTCTGCATGACCATTCTCAATATAGAACATTCCCATCTCCCAGCCATTTTTATCATACAGATTCATAATCTGTGGCATTGCTGTACGCACCTTTTCCAAAAGAGCCTCATCTTTCACAATCTTTACAGTTCCATCATAACGCATAAACTCGTTGCCATTAACGGCTAACACTTCAACGTGGGGGTTTTGCATTAACTGTGAAAAAACATTTTTGAACGTACCACATCCAAAATATAATTTACCATCGTTTAACATATGGAAACCAAATGGACGTCCCTTTGGTTTATCTCCATCTGTAGTCAAAAAATAAAATATTTTTGCCTCATCTAAAAATTGGTTTACTTTTTCAATATTTGTCATATTGGTATCCTCCTTGTTTGTATGGTCATATTTCTGAACTGGTTTAATTATATGACCGATAAAATAATACATCAAGTACGATTATTTTTGATACTTGGTATCTTTGAGAATACCTAAAAATTTGCTTTATTTCCCATACAAACATCGATTGTTCGAGCTTGTCAAATACTAACGTACTTAATTCTGTTCAATAAGTGATTTATAGTAGTTACCAAA
>OGXP01001664.1_pt1 | contig 17545 bp, 18 predicted proteins | sample 1576351 | NCBI WGS metagenome assembly OGXP01 (sample SAMEA3541517, study PRJEB24748) | human gut metagenome | biome: human gut; feature: human-associated habitat; material: faeces | place: China | collected 2012
TTATATCTTCTAAGTTTACTGTATCAATTATAAATTCCATTTTCTTTTCTCCTATTCTTTTATTAAGTTTTTTATTCCTGCTTGTAAAGCAACATCATAAAAATGTTGCATTTGTTGCTTGGTAAACATTTGATATGATTCTAATCCGTATTTTAAATTCACAAGTTCATATTTAGCTGAAGCTAAAGGATTATAATTCAGCATCTCATATTTTACTTCTGGATTTATTTGAATTAAAAATTTTACGATTTGATGAATATTTTCATCCGTTGCACTCATTGTTGGAATCAGTGGTGTTCTAATGATCACTTTATCTTTATATTCACTTTGTAAAACATAACGAATATTTTCTTTAATAAGTTGTGGTGATACATTTGTACAGGCTTGATGTTTTTGCTCATCAAATATTTTTAAATCTATATAAACTAAATCTAAATAAGGCAATGCCTTTTTTATAAGTTCTAATGATGTATAAAATGATGTTTCAATAGCTGTATGAATTTTTTCTTTCTGACATCTTTTTAAAATTTCAATAAGAAATTCACCTTGCATAAAGGGTTCTCCACCGGAAAATGTAACACCTCCTCCATGTTGAAAGAAAACTTCATCCTCTTTAATTTTATTCATTAATTTATCTAAAGTATACTCTTGACTATCATATTGAATAGCACCACTAGGACATGTTTTAATAACTTGATCAAAGTCTTGATGATTTTGAAAATATGGCCGATCGTTTTGATAATTAATTTGTTCTTTGAATTGTTGACAACATCTACAATGAATACATTTATTTTTAAAATAGATGACTTGTCTTTGAGTGTTTAATCCTTCTGGATTTTGACACCATAGACAACGAAGTGGACACCCCTTAAAAAAAACTGTTGTTCTTAAACCACTGCCATCATGTATTGCAAATCTTTTAATATCAAAAACCAATGCTTTAGATATTTTCATAAGTTGTTCTTTCAATAATTTCATCTTGTAGCTTGCCAGCAAGTTCAACAAAGTATGCTGTATAACCAGCAACACGAATTGTCAACGCTTGATGATTTTCAGGATGAATTTTAGCATCAAGCAAATCTTCTTTTCTAACAACATTAAATTGTATATGAGGTACTTTTAAATCCACAAAAGCACGTAAGAAATTTTCAAATTTCAAACAGCCTGTTTCTGTTTTAAAAAATTCTGGTAAGAATTTCATATTTAAAAGGCCACCATTCGTCGTACATGAATTATTAAGTTTTGAAACAGATTTTAAAACAGCTGTTGGGCCTTGTAGATCTCTACCATAGACAGGTGACATGCCTCCATCAGCAAGTGGTTTTAAAGCATTTCTACCATCTGGTGATGCTCCTACATTTTCACCCATTGGAACATGTGCAGAAACAGTATACATTCCTGTATGATAAGGGCCTCCTCGATAATTTGTATAACGTTTCATCTTTTCTCTAAAGTAACATGCCCATTGATTTCCAAGCTCATCGACCCACTTTACATCGTTTCCATATTTAGGCACTTTATTTAAAAGCATTGTTTGCATGATTTCATAGCCTTTAAAATCTTCTTGTAAAGCATTTAATAAATCATGTTGACTTATCATTTTATCATCATAAACAAGTTGTTTAATAGCTGCTAGAGAATCTGCAAGATTGGCTACTTGAATCATTTGAATACCTGATAGATTATATTTAGCTCCACCTTTAGTAACATCTAATCCTTTTTCTAAACAATCATCAATAACAGTAGATAGAAAAGCTGTTGGTAAATAATCTTGATGTGCTTTTTCTACAATCTTTTCTGCAGCCATCATTTTATCAATAAAATAATCAATTTGTTTTTGAAAAGCATTTTCTAAATCTTGATAAGTTTGATATGTTTCTAAACTTCCTAAATCTAATCCTATTTGTTGCTTTGTTAGTAAACATTTTCCATGATTCAAAGTAAGTTCTAATACTTTATTTAAATTAAACATGACTGCATCAGACCATCCTAAATTGTTGCCATGTGTTGTCAGTTCAACACATCCAACAATAGCATAATTACGTGCATCTTTTTCTTCAATTCCTAAATCTTCAATCATTGGTTGAATAATAGCTTCATCATTGAAAAATTGTGGCATTCCACTACCAAGTGAAACAACTTTGATAGCAGCTTGCATTAATTCATGGCTAGAATTTTTATTAAGTCTTACAGATAAATTAGGTTGTGGTAATCCTAAATGCTCTTGTGCTTTTAAACAAAGTAAAGAAAGATCATTATATGTATCATTTCCCTTTTCATCCACGCCTCCTATCGCAATATTAAATCCTATTGGAAATCCAGCAAAATATTTAGCACTATTTTGATTTCTTAAATAAACAACTTGATTAAATTTCAACCACAAACATTCTAATATTTCTAAAGCTTCTTGTTTAGTAAGACTACCTTTTTCTATATCTCTTTGATAATAAGGATAAAGATATTGATCCATTCTCCCTGGTGAAAAAGAAGAAGCATTGGATTCCATATGTAATATCACAAATAAAAACCATAAAGATTGCACCGCTTCATGAAAAGTTTCTGGAGGTCTTTTAGAAAGATTCGTACAAATCTTTCCCACTTCTTTTAATGATTCGATTTTTTCCCTTTCAATCAAATCATGATATCTTTGCATAAAATGAACTGCTCCTTCTAATACAAGAATCGTACATTCATAAAATTCTTTTTGTTCATCTTTACAATTCTTTAATTTTTCTTTTGCTTTTTCCATTAAACCTTGAGGACCAAGTTTTAACCATAAAGCACTATCAGGACAAATATGACCTTGAGCATGATCTTTTTGATTAATTTTTACTACTTTACTTATTTCATTAATTTCTTTTCCATAAGTCCCTTTAATTGCATCTTCTAAAGATTTTCCTTTCCAATAAGGATAAATCTTTTCTCTAAATTCTTTAATATCTTCTTCTTTTACTAAAAACTGATCTTGTGGTCTTGTTGGTAACATTTCAAATTCTTGATTGATCCAAGAACAACCACTTTCAGGAAAAACCACTCCATAACGTACACCTTTGGTACGATTTCCTACAATCAATTCTTCATCTTCTACAGAAATCTCTAATTCTTCTAACGCTGCTTTTAAAGAAAGTGCTCTTTTTTTAGCAATAGATAATTTCTCATTTTCTTGATAAACACGTGTAATGATTCGTGCCTGTTCAATAGAAGCATAACGTTTACTGCTCAACATCTTTTCTTTTAACTTAGAAATTCTTTTTGTTTGATATAAACAATTCATAACACGCCTCCTTTTATTGCTTTTTATTATTACAAGGGTATTATAAGCTATAAAACAATAATATTCAATAATCGTTTTATTGTTTTTACATAAAAAAAGAAATCATTAAATGATTTCTAATCCATACTCCATTATTTTTTCTTTAAAAGGACTTCCTAACTCTTGTTCACCAATATATCCGGTAAATTCACTTAAATGCCCAAAAACATAATTCCCATCCAAATTGAACTTTTCATTTTCTGCCACAAGATAACATTTTTTACTTGCATCCATGACTTCTTTTTTTGTAAGTCCATCTTCTACATCATACGTTGTTACCTTATCATCATGAATATTCATGCCTACTGTTCCAATAAAAGCAAGATCAAAACGATAATTGTGAATTTGTTCAATTGTCAATGCACCAATAAAGCCATCTTTAGCACGATTAAAATGTCCTCCAATAAAAATAAGATTTACATGATGATCACCTTGTCTAAATAATTGCATAATATCAATCATATTAGTAACAATAGTGAGTGGTATATTTTTTTGATAAATACATTTAGCAAGTTCTAAATTCACGGTAGAAATTCCTAAAAATATCACTGTATTTTCTTCTATTAATTCAACTGCTTTTTTAGCAATAATTTTCTTTTGAGTTAAGCGCACACTCATACGTTCATCTACATGATAAGCATGAAGATTCTTTCTTACTTGCATAGCCCCGCCATGAATACGTTTTAAAAGTCCTTCTTTTTCTAAAGCTGTTAAATCTTTACGAATACAATCCTCTGTGACTTCAAAATCAACAGCTAATTCTTTAACTTTTACTTTTCCATCAGTATTTAATCTTGCAAGTATTTGTTCATGTCTTTCTTGTTGAAGCATCTTTATCAACCTCTCTTTAAAGTCATTTTATCATATTCAAAATATCTTGAAAATGAATACCTCTTATCCTCAACTTGATAAAATACGCAAAAATACATTTTTTTACTTGATAAAATATGTAAAATTACATATTTTATCAAGTTAGATACTTTTTCATAAAAAAATAAGGACTACAATGAGTCCTTAATGATTGGTAAAACAACCTTAAATGTTGTTCCTTTACCTAATTCACTTTCTAAATGAATTGTTCCTTTATAATATTGAACAATGTGTTTTACAATTGCAAGTCCAAGACCTGTACCACCTGTTTCCTTATCACGCCCTGCATCACATCTAAAGAAACGTTCAAAGACACGCCCTTGATCAATAAGTGAAATTCCACGACCTGTATCACTTACTTCAATAATGTAGTCTTGATCAACAAGATAAGAGTGAATATTTAAATTTCCTTTTTGTTTATTATATTTAACAGCATTATTAATAAGGTTGTTCATCAATTGTTGGACATGTTGATGATTTGCTAGATAAGTTTGTGATGTCAAATCACATATAACTTTAATTTCTCTTTTTTCTATTTCTACTTTTAATGATTCTAAAATATCATCAACAATTGGTTGGAGATGAACAGGATGTTTAATGACTTCAATATCTTTGTTTTCAAGTCTTGAAATCATTAAAATATCACCTATCAATTGTGACATATGATCAACTTCTTTTTGTATTTTATCAAGAGATTGTTTTCTTACTTTAGGATCATTAATCATTCCTGCTTGTAATAATTCACTATAACCTCTAATGGATGTCATAGGTGTTTTAAGTTCATGGGAAACATTTGAGAAAAATTCTTGTCTCATTTTTGTAGCATTAACAGATTCAGTAACATTTACAAAGAGCAAAGTCACTCCATATTCTACTTTAGCAAGATGGCAATCATAAACTTCTTCATCTTTTTTTAGAGTAACGATTTTAGGTTCTACACCGATATTTTCTAATTGATCTATAATTTGATGATCGAAGATAAAATCTTGGATAGGTTGATTCACTTCCATTTTATCACTAAAAAGTTGTTTAGCTTTTTTATTGACCATAAGTATTTCATAATTTGTATCTAATAAAATGAACCCTTCATTCATTTTATCAAGAATACTATTTATTTTTAATCTTTCATTTTTCAAAGTTTTTAGCGTTTTTCTTATTGTATCTGCTTGTTCTTTAAGTTTTGTCGCAATAACATTAAATTCTTCATATTGATAATGATCAAAACTTAAATAACGATTATCATTAATTTTAGAAACCTCTTCACTAATTTCTTCTAATGGTTTAGTAAGTGTTCTAGAAAAACGATAAGAAAGAGCTAAAGCAACACATAATGATAAAGCAGCACTAATAAATAATGGTTCTAAAAGTGGTCCTATATTATCAAAGATACCATTATAAGGAATCGCAATACGAACAACATAACCACGATGATAATAAGCCACATACATCATATTCTTTTTAACAGTTGAAGAATAACGTGTCGCATAACCAAACTGATCACTTAAAGCTTCTTTAAATTCACTACGTCCACTATGATTTTCTTGAATTCCCTCTTTATCACTATCCGCTAAAACATTTCCTTCTTTATCAATAATTGTAAGTCGAGTATCTTTTGTATAAGCTAAATCATTAAGTTTCTCTACTTGATTATCTAAAGGTTTTTGATAATCAATTTGATTTTCTACAAGCTTTACCGTATAGTACATATCTTTTCTTGTTGTTTGCATCATTTGATCAGAAAGAATCACCATTGAAACACTTGAAGAAAATAATAACGTAATAATTAAAACTGTTGCAAAATATTTAAATAGAGCTTTATTCATCTTATTTCACTTCCTCAACATAGCGGTATCCTACACCTCTAATAGTTTTAATATACTTACTTCCATCATCATCCAATTTAGCTCTTAAAGCACGAATATGCACATCTAAAACTCTTGATTCACCAATAAAATCATACCCCCAAATATGATTTAAAATTTCATCTCTTTCTACGACACGTGTATGATTTTCTACCAAATATAAAAGTAGTTGGTACTCTTTATTGGTAAGTTCCATGACTTGTCCATTATGCATCACTGTTCTTGTTTGTTTATCAATTTTTAAAGTTTGACTTTCGATAATTGGCGCTGCTTTAGGAGCATGTCTTCTAAGCAAAGAACGTACTCTAGCTTGTAACTCTAAAACACCAAATGGTTTGGTCATATAATCATCACTACCACTATCTAAACCATTGACTTTATCAATTTCTCGGTCCTTCGCACTTAAAATCAAAATAGGTAATTCTTGATCAGTTTCACGTATCTTTTTGATAGCATCAATTCCTGAAATGCCAGGTAACATTAAATCAAAAACAGCTAGATCCACTTGATCATTTTCCATACTTTTTAAAGCATCTAAAGCATTTGAATATTGTTTAACAGTATAACCTGCACTTGTTAAAGCTAAATCTATAATTTCTCTAATATTTTCATCATCTTCTACTACATATATACATTCTTTCATTATTTCCACATCCTTTACATTATCTTAACATAGCAAAGGGGAGATTATGTTAAGTTTAGGTTAAAAGTTGATTAGAAATAAAAGAACTTATACCATGCTGTTTGTATAAGTCCTTTTTATTATTTATCAAAAATTCTTCTTAGATGTGCATAATCATCAAAGTAATCAATGTTGGTATCATCATTTATTTTATCAAAATTACTTTCTACGAATAAATCTAATTCAATATATGTTCCATATTCAATTAATTTTATTTCTAAATATGTTTTATCTGATTGCTCAAAGAAATTGGAGATAATAGTTATTATTTCTGTACAATTATTTACATCTTTAAAAAAGGAATCATTTCCTATATTGATCAATGATTTTACTTTGGCATTATATTTAGATTTTATGAGAAAAATATAATCATTTAACAAAGTATCAAATATATAATTATTCGTCATAATATTTATTTTATTATCTAATAAATCATAAAATTGTTCTATTTGATGTTTAGCATCATCATATTTTTTATCATCTATGTTATTTTCTATCAAAATTAATCCATATCTTAAACTATGTTGTATTTTTAAAATATTATCATGAAGATAATGTACTAAAGATTGATTTTTTTCTACATATTCTAATTCTTGATTCTTTAACATATATTCTGTTTTTTCATTATAAAGTCGTGTCATATGTAAAAACAAAATACAAACTACAAAAAATAAAACTGTTAACAAAAGTAAAACTAAATAGATATCATCTATAATTAGATGCATATGACCTATATCATTCAACAGAATAAAATATATTCCAAAAATCAACATCATAGTAATTGTTAATAAATATTTATTTTTTTCAATAATTGTATTTTTTATTTTAGATTTGAAATAATTTAATACCACAATAAGTGCAAAGAAAAGAATTCTTGCTAAAAAAATGATAGGTATTCTATACAACTTTATAATATTTTCTATATTATAATTTGTTATTACTTTAAAGAAAAATAAAACTATAGTTGAAGTAAAAGCAGATATCCATTGAGAAAATATACAAGGAATAAAATTATAAAATTTAATTTCTTTTTTCATAACAGAAACAATTATAAAGTTAATAATTGTTATTGCATATGCCATTTCATTGCCAAACAAATCATAAGTTTGCATAAATTCCATAACTAAGAAACTAATTACTGATGAAATCAAACAATATCTATTTTTTTGTTCAACATCACAAAAAATACAAATTAATAAAGCTACCAATAGCACTTCTAAATAATCTAAAAATAAATACATCATTTTAATAAATACTCCTTATACGATGCAAGTACATCTTGTTGATACTTCTTTCCAATCTTTAAAGTAACTCCATTTCTCAATAATAACTTTTCTTTATAAATTTCTTTGACCCAAAATAAATTAACTGCATATGATTTATGAATTCTAACAATATTAGTAGAATTTATAAGAGACATCATTTTATTAAAAGTGCTCGAATATTTATAAAAATTAGAGGATGTATGAATCGTAATTTCATGTAAAAACGATTCTAAATAAATGATATCTGATAATTGAATAGCTGTTTTTTTTACCATTAAAATCAAAAGTAATAATTTTATGATTCTTATTAATATATTTTTGAATTAGAGTATATGCGATTTTCATATCTCTATCAAAATTATCTTTCCTAATAAAGTAAAAAGGTTGGAATCAAAAATCATATCATTCATTGCTGAAACAAATATAATGATTGCATTAGAATTATTTTCTCTAATTTCTTCAGCAATTTTTATGCCATTTTTTTCTTTTAAATCAATATCTAAAAAGAAAATATCCCCTTTTTCAAAATACTGAGCTTCAAAATTACTCGTTATACATTCTATCGAATAATCAAGAAAGATATCTTTAAAATTATCATAAACAATATCTTTTATCTTTTTTACAAAAACTTGATCATCATCTACTATCTTTATTAACATTCATATTTCACTTCTTTCTAAATAAAGTTACGAAAAGAAGTATACCATATTATTATTTTTTATACTTATCTTTAATTTCTTTAACATAATGTATTTGATCATTGAATTCTACCATCTCATTAATACAATCATTCAATTCATTTTCTTTTTCTAAATGTTCTAAACAAATAATTCTATAATATAGCCTCATAACATATCCTATGTCTTTTTGTTGACTTGTAACCTTCTTTGATAATTCAAGAGCTTCTTCATATTCTTCATTTAAAATGAGATACATAATTTTAAAAAGTGGGTTTTTAACTTTATTATCCAATTGAGGATCATATAGTTTTAAATATTCATCTTTTTTATTCAAATTATAATAATACTGTAATTTTATAGTATACCAATGTTTATTTTGCTTTTCATCAAAAATTCTTTTACTATTTTGTTCTACAAAGTTTTGATATTCTTCTTTATAATTAGAAATTTCTAAAAGAAAAATATATATTGTTATTAAACTGTCATTAATAGACTTATTATGAATTTTATCGATCGCTTCTTTTACTGTAGATAAATTCTTTTCTATATATTCACTTTTCAATAATAACTTAGGAATACTCATTATATAAATACTCATCACAATACCAAACAAAACGATTAAAATCAAAGAATAGATTAATACCCTTTCTAAATGATTAATATTCATAATAATAATCAAAAAAGCCAATAAATAATAAACTAGTATAATGAATCGATAACTTAAAACTATCTTATTCTTCATAGTTTTTACCTACTTAGAAAGATATAAATCTAAAGGTGTTTTTGTATGTTCAACAACATAACCACTGCCACCTCTATCTTTAACATCTTCGACCATTGTTGTTATTAAAAGAGGTTGTTTACTATCTGTCGTCATTACTGTAAACCATCCTAGTTCTGTTCCTGTTGTATCACTTTGGCTTTGTTTGATTTCTGCTGTTCCTGTTTTTCCTGCCAGAATCACATTATCACGATAGATGGCATGTCCTGTTCCTTTTTCATCTGCAATGACATTGATTAAATCTTCTTTTATTGTTTTTACCGTTTTATCACTGAAAACTCTTTGTATCCACATCTGTTCTCCTTGTTCTACAAGATGTGGTCGATAAATTGAACCATTATTAACAAAAGCACTATAAATACTTGCAAGTTGTAGAGGATTCATAAGAATCTGTCCTTGTCCATAACCACTATCGCCAATCAATTGATCGTTTGCTTTTTGATTTTTGTTTATATATTGACTTCTATTCAAAGATAGTTCAAAAGGAATCTTTTTACCAATCTTTAAATTTTTGTAATATTTAAATAAATTATCTTTTCCAATATTTAACGCATTTCTTGCAAAATAAACATTATCTGAATATGTGATCGCATTCTTTAAATTATTAGGTGAAGGAGCATGTAATGTTGTTACATAATAGCTTCCCCAGCTTGAATCTTTTTGCCATTTATCTTTAGCCCCTAAATCTTTATCTGGATCAATTGTCTTTGTTTCTAAACCAATAGCTGCTGTGATTGGTTTCATAGTTGATCCAGGGGTATAAGTTTGTTTATAACGACTCATTAATGGTTGATTACTATCATTATTTAAAGCGTTCCATTTATCCGTTGAAAGTCCTAAGACAAAATCATTATTTGAATAAGATGGCGTTGAAACAAGCGCTAAAACTTCTCCTGTTTGTGGATTTAAAGCAACAGAAGCACTTTTATCATTTTGATATTCATTATAAAGACTTTGTTGTAAATCAATATCGATTGTTAAACGAATATCTTTTCCATCTTTAGCTTCTTTTTGGGCAACTGTTTTAATGATATTGTTATTTTCATCAACAATGACAATTTTTCCACCTACTTCTCCACGTAACTGCTTTTCATAAGTGGCTTCAATCCCACTTCTTCCAATTACTGAACTACTTGTGTATCCTTCACTTTTATGTTTTTTTAAATCTTCTGAATTAACATTTTGGACATATCCAATGATATGAGATGTTATTTTATCATAAGGATAAACACGCGTAGAAATCGTATTGATTTTAACACCTTTAATATTTAAAATTCCTTGTTGAATCAATTGATTTTTTACTTGTTCTGATACATTTTTAATAGGTACAAAAGAATCATCTTTGATCCAAGATGCACTCATTTTCTTTTGAATGGCTTCAACATCCGTTTCTAAATACTTAGCTATTTGTGCATAATCATTTTCACCATTTAATTTTCCTCTTACAAGACCAAATGAATAAGCATTTCCTTGTTTAGCTAAATATTTTCCATTTCTATCTAAAATATACCCTCTATAAGGTTGTGTCGTAATCACTTTTACTTTGTTCTTATCAGAAAATTCATCAAAAATAAGTTGCTTATTAAATTTAATTTGTTCATTTTTAATTTCAATCTTATTTTTATATTTAACTTTTCCAGCTACAGTATCCATCGATATTTGATATTGAACCATATTATCTTTTTCATCTATTACTTTTACCTGTATATTACTTGGATTTATTACATCATAGATTTCTTTATGCTTTTCAATAAAATATTTTTGTGTAGGAGTATAGACTGTCTTTTGATCTAGCATTTGATACATTTGTTTATAATCTTTCTTTTTTAAAAGTTCAAAATATTCTGTAACAACTTGTTCATTACTTTTTCCATGATTAAAAACAAAAAATACCACTGTCATAAGCAGTACACAAACTATTGACCCAATTATAATATTTCTTTTCTTGTTCATATGGTAATCCTCCCTAATTAATACAATTATATATGATGATTAGCATTAATGATATATTTATTGCACAAGATGTTCTTTATTTGCATGAAAAGCTTTTTTAACAGTCATTTTATTATATTGAATTAGAAAATTTCATAAATTATAATATAAATGAAAAAGGAATAGTCATAAACGACTAACCTTGGATTTTTTTTGAGAAAAAATAGCTACCTCGATGTTCTCCAAAACCGTGTAAGGTAGCTTTTTTTGTATTATTTTCGTTATATATAGAAGTATTTATAGCAAACTATAATTTTTTCATGACGATAAATGTATAACTGATACAAAATATGAATTTAGATTTCAAATTTTTCTTAATAATTTAAGAAAAACAAGTAAAAATCAAAGAAAACCACTCAAAATATTAAATTTCTTTACATCTTTTCTTACCTAATTATTATTAATTTTATTCGTAAGTTAAGTGCAATTTTATTTTTGAATTACTTTTCAAACTTTCTCCTTCCATCAATGTATAAACATTTTTATCTTTTAACCTTTTTTCTGAAATAAAATAACATTTATAATTAGAAAAATCCTCATTTTCTAATAAATTAATTTTAGATATTGTTTTTGGTTTTGAGGTATTTATATTGCTAGAACAATCAAGATAAATACATGTATCTTCATCGATTAATTTCGCAGTTATTTTCCCTTCATCAGCACTATAACCTTTAAATATATTTTTTATATCAAAATGGTTATTGATTTCGTAACTGCCTAAAACATCTTGAATAATTTCACCATCTTTTTCATATTGAAAATAAAATGTTATATTATTGACATTTTTTGATAAATAATGATATTTTGCATAATAAGTTGAAGATACATCATCTTGTTTTAAAGATAAAACAGCATCTTTTTCTAAAAACATATAATGAACAATACTTATACCAAAGGCAACGATAAAAAGAACAAAAATATAAAATAGCTTCTCATTCTTTTTAGCTATATGTCTACGAATTTGACCTAGCATAATAATACCTCCTTATATTTTTATTATATAGAAATCAATCATCCTTTTAAATCAAATAAAGAAAAAACCTCTCTAAAAGAGGTCTAAATTAATCGAGTATTGTTAAGTTTTCCTGTTTGGTTGAACTCAATCCATTCACAGATATTAACAACATGATCACCAATTCTTTCAAAATACTTTGCAATCATTAAGAAATTGATTGTTAAATCACCTTTATCATTTGATTCTTTAATCATTTGAATAATATCTTCTTTAACTTGATCAAACAATTCATCCATTTTAATATCCATCTTCTTTACTTCTAAAGCATGTTTTAAATCATGTTGATGGAATGCATCTAAGGATTCTTTAACCATTTTAGTTGCAATTTTTGCCATATCTTGAATATGTCCAATCATTAAGAAACTATCCATTTCTTTCATTTCTAAAATCAATTCAGCAATATCTGCACTTTGATCCCCAATTCTTTCTAAATCAGTAACTACTTTTAAAGCAGTAGAAACATCTCTTAAATCAGAAGCAACGGGTTGTTGTTTTAAAATCAAAGATAAACATTTTGCTTCAATCGATCTTTCCACATCATTAATTTGTTTATCCCCATGAATAATATCTCGAGCAAGTTCATAATCTTGTTCCCTAAATGCTGTAACACAGTTTTCAATAGCTAAAACAACAAGATGACACATTCTATCTAAATCAACATGCATCTTATTAAGCTCTTGATCAAATTGACTTCTTGGCATCTTTCTTTCCTCCTATCCAAATCTACCAGTAATATAATCTTCAGTTCTTTTATCTTTTGGCATACCAAAGACATCTTTTGTTGGTCCATATTCTACCATTTCTCCAACTAAGAAGAAGGCAGTATAATCAGCAATACGACTTGCTTGTTGCATATTGTGAGTAACGATTGCAATCGTATATTGATCTTTTAATTGTAATAAAAGTTCTTCGATTTTAAGTGTTGAAATTGGATCTAAGGCACTTGTTGGTTCATCTAATAAGATAACTTCTGGTTGTACAGCTAAAGCACGAGCAATACATAATCTTTGTTGTTGTCCACCAGATAAACCTAAGGCGCTTGAATGTAAACGATCTGACACTTCATCATAAAGTGCTGCTGCTTTTAAACTATCTTCAACAATTTTATCAAGTTCTTTTTTATTTTTAATACCATGAATACGTGGTCCATAAGCCACATTATCATAAATTGACATAGGGAATGGATTTGGTTGTTGGAAAACCATCCCAACTTTTTTTCTAAGTAATGTTGTATCTACACGGCTATCATAGATATCTTCACCATCTAAGATAACATCCCCTTCAATTTTAACGTTATCCACATAATCATTCATACGATTCAACGTTTTTAAAAATGTTGATTTACCACACCCTGAAGGGCCAATAAACGCAGTAATTTTATTTTCTTTAATATCTAAACTGACATCTTTTAAAGCATGTTTTTGTCCATAATACAAATTCAGATGTCTTGCTTCTATTTTATTTTCCATCTTAATTATCCCCTTTATTTACATCAAATCTGCAACTGATCCATTTAGCTAACATATTTAAACCTAAAACAATAACTACTAAAACAAGAGCAATCACAAATGAAACTTCATAATTTCCTTTAGCCATTTCTAAATATAATTGAATAGTAAGAGTTCCCCCACTACTTAACAAATGTCCAAAAATATTTGTTGGTAAAATAGCAACTGATCCTGCTGTAAATAATAAAGCAGCTGATTCAGCAACGATACGTCCCATTGCAAGAATAACTCCTGTTAAAATACCAGGAATGGCACTTGGTAAAAGTACTGTACGAATCATATACCATTTTGTTGCTCCAATTCCTAAAGCAGCTTCACGATAGCTTTTAGGAACACATTCTAAAGCTGTTTGAGTATTTCTTGAAATGATTGGTAAAATCATAATGGCAAGTGTAAGTGACCCTGTTAAAATAGAGAAATTCAAATGACAAAATGATCCAAAGAACAACATCCCAAATAATCCATAAATAATTGATGGAATACCTGCTAAAACTTCCGTTGTAAATGAAATGATACTGACGAATTTTTTATTTTTTGTATATTCATTTAAATAAATTGCTCCACCAATTCCTATTGGACAAGCAATTAAAAGTGTCACAATAACAATATAAAGTGTATTAATAATATTAGGTAATATACCTACAGTATCATTAATAATACTTGTTGTATTTACTAAATAAGAAAAATCAAAGGCCGGTATTCCTCGATAGAGAATATAACCAATAATAACTAATAAGATAAAAATTGAAAGAAATGAACTTAATTGAATAAGTGCATAAAGAACTTGATCACTGACACGTTTCTTTTTTTCTAAGATTGTATTATTCATCTAAGTCACCTCTTTTTAAAACATATGTTAAGACTAAGTTAATAACCATGATAAAGATAAACAGTACAAGTCCAATTGTAAATAGTACTTGACGATGTGTACCACTGGCATATCCCATTTCTGAAACGATGGCTGTTGTTAAAAAACGTACCGAATTAAATGGAAGTGGAAGAGATACTGCATTTCCGGCTACTAACAAAATAGCCATTGCTTCTCCAATAGCACGTCCTACGCCAAGTACTATCGCTGACATAATACCTGATTTAGCACTTGGTACAACAACTTTAAAAATTGTTTGCATTTTACTTGCCCCTAAAGCAAGTGAGCTTTTACGATAATCATCAGGTACAGCTTTTAAGGCTGTTTCTGAAATATTGATAAGCGTAGGTAAAATCATGATTGCTAGTACGATAATAGCTGATAAAAGATTTGCCCCACCTGTAAATTGATGTGTTTTAGAGCCATGATAAATCATTAATTCTAATTTATACATCATTGGATTAACAATTAGAATTCCTAATAATCCATAAACAACAGATGGAATCCCTGCAAGTAATTCAATTGCTGATTTTAATATTTTTCTAAGTCTTGCTGGAGCAATTTCAGCAAGGTTGATTGCTGTAAATAAACCAATAGGTACTCCAATACAAATTGCTAGAAAAACCCCTACAATAGAAGTTAAAATAACATAAGCAATCCCATATTGAGGATGAGCTGCTGTTGGTGCCCATGTTGTAGAAAACAAAATACCTGTAATTCCTTCTTTAAAAATGGCAGGTGTCCCTGAAATAATCATATATCCTGTAATAGTAACAACTGCTAAAACAGAGATAATAGCACAGCCACGAAAGATCATCGCGGCTGTTTTTTCTACTAGGGATTTTGCTTTCTTATGGCTAATAATTGATAACTTTTTTTCCATAATACTTCCCTCTTTATTTTTATTTATTTGGTGTTACTAATCCAACTTTTTCAATGATTTTTTGTCCATCATCACTGTTGATGAAATCAAATACTGCTTGAACTTGTTTAGATTGTTCACTAATTTTTCCATTTGTAGCCATTACGAATGGTCTTTGTAAAGCATAGCTTCCATCTTTTACAGTTTTTTCACTTGGTTCAACACCATCTAATTGAAGAGGAGAAACTGTATCATCCAATACATCTAATGAAACATAACCGATTGATCCAGAAGTTTTAGCAACTTTAGCAAGAACAGCACCAGTTTCATTTAATTCTTGAGCATATTGACATTGATCTTCAATTCCTAATAATTCTTCAAATGCTCCACGAGTTCCTGAACCAGCTTCACGTCCGATAACAACGATTGCTTCATCTTGTCCACCTAAATCTTTCCAGTTAGTAATTTGTCCTGTATAGATTTTTGCTAATTGATCTTTTGTTAAGTTTGTTACTTTATTAGATTTGTTTGTAATTGTTGCGATACCATCGATAGCAACAATATTTTCTTCTAATCCTTTTGCTTTTTCTTCATCTGTTAAAGCACGAGAAGAATCTCCGATATCTGTTGTTTTTGAAGCAACTGCTTCAAGACCTGCACCAGATCCTGTAAATTGTGCTTCTAATTGTAAGTTTGGATATTTTTCTTTAATTCCTTCTGATAAGGCATTAACGAATTTTTCCATTGAAGTTGATCCGTTTAAACTTACCTTTCCACTAATGTCATCTGATGTACTATTTGATCCTCCGCCACATCCGGCTAAACCAAGACACATCATGAAAACCATTAAAACACTTAATACTTTCTTTTTCATTTTTTATTTACCTTCCTTTGTTTTCTCTTAAGATATTATTTATTTTTGTTTCCTTTTCTTAAGACACTCCTATCATAGTGTTTTTCAACACTTTCAAAAATCAAAAGAACGTATGGTTTATGTTAAGTTTATGTAAAATGAAAAAAGTCCATGTTTATAAACACGAACTCATTTTTATAACGTTTATCCTTAGTAACTCCTTTTTCTACAAACACATTTGAAAGTTCTCTTGTACAACGATAATCTCTCGTATGTATTCTTTTAAAAGTTCCATTAAATAAATCATCATTAATATAAACCAGCTTTTGTCTTTTTTTGTCATTGGAACATAGATTACTATGCATTCGATTCAAAAAAACATCTTCTTGCTTGTTTTGTTTTTTTATATTCAACTAAACGTTGTGCAAAAAATTTCAAATGGGTAATAAGCACTTTCTTCATTAAATTCTATCTTGAAGCGATAACGCACAATATTTTCAATTTCTTGCATGATTTTCGTAATTTCATACATGTCATGAACATCTTCATCTAATTGTCCATTGACAATATGTAACGCAATAAATCCTGCTTCATCATTTGGTAAAAGCACACCTGTTTTCTTTTCAATAATTCCAAGAGCCTTTTTCCCTATTTGATATTCTTCTTTATAAAATCTTTGAATATCCCATAATAAAGCATTCTTCACTAAAATATCGTCTTTTGCTCTAACAACAGCTGTATAAATGTGATTGACCATAGAAATATAGATATTATCATTTAAAGCTTTGCCTAAACTTAGTCTCGCTTCATCCATAATTTCTTCACCGATTTCTAAATACTCCAAAGGAATATCCACAACAAGTTCTTTAAATCGACTTAAAACTTCTTGGTTATTTGACACTCCCCATGTCTAAAGACAGGGGATTCTTGCTACCTGCCAACATTGTTGGCTGACCAGTTCATTTCTGATAGGTCGCAGTGCAAGTTAGGGGTA
>OGXP01001674.1_pt1 | contig 17457 bp, 12 predicted proteins | sample 1576351 | NCBI WGS metagenome assembly OGXP01 (sample SAMEA3541517, study PRJEB24748) | human gut metagenome | biome: human gut; feature: human-associated habitat; material: faeces | place: China | collected 2012
CTCCTACGGGCTGACCTCGGTGCGGGCGCACTTCAACGTCATGGCGTGGAGCGACTAGTAACGGCGATGCGGCGCTCGGAGAGGAGCGCGTCCCGGTCGAGCCTCAGCGTGATGCGGTCGGCGCCTGCAGTGAGGCCCGGCATCTCGTAGGAGAGGTCTGTGATCGTGAGGTCGAAGAAGCCGCCCTCGATCGAGCCCGCCTTGAGGCCGGGCACGAGGGGAAGGGCCGTGCGAAGCAGCATCTGCTGGCCCGACGGCGTGGCGACGAGCCATGCGAGGCCCGCGGCCGTCAGCACGAGAACGCCGCCGGCGCTGAGAAGAACTTTGGCCGAACGTCTCATAGTTCAGCTCCGAGACCGATGTAGAACTGGAGACCGTCGTCCTCGCCGGCGTCTGCGGCGACGGGTTTGGCGACGTCAAGCTTGACGGGACCCACGGGGGAGTTCCAGCGGATGCCGATGCCGGCGCCACGCTTCCAGTCGAAGCTCGCGAAGCTGTTGCTGGCTTCGCCCACGTCGAAGACAGATGCATCTGTCTTCAATGTCTTACCATCAGGAAGCAAGGCATACTTAGTACGTCCACCGATAACGTTCTGTGTATTACCACCTGCTACTGAATTTTCAGTTCCCTTAGGTTCATCAATGAACATATAGTTAGCATCACCAACATGACCTTTTGCAAACCAACCTGTAACATATGCAAAACCTAATGGTGGGTTATCGCTAGGATTATGCCAAGGAGAAACTGTTAATTCGTAATCACCATTTTTACTTGCAACTGTATACTTATCAGTTTCCATGTTTGTTGCAGATGGAATATACTTTTCACCTGGTTTAATAACTGGTGTTGTGTAAACTAGTGTGTAACCAGTCGTATCAGTATTATTAGCCATAGTAGCTTCATTGTAGGTTGAAACTGCTGATGGATCCAAAACATAAAGTTTTGTTACTGTTGAACCATCGTTAGCTACAACTTCACGGATACGTTTTACGTAATAATGTTGGCGTCCACCTTTAAGTTCTGCATACTTAGTACCTACTGTACCACCTAGCTCACCAGACATTGTTGAAGCATCCGCTTGTTGGTACAAGACATAACCTTCAAATGAACGTGGATTTGAAGCCGTATAATTTTGACCTTGAATACCAGTTTGTGTATATGAAGCAAGTTCTGTTTCATTTCCAGTTGGTTTATAACTTTGAGTTGTTGTATCTGATGATGAACGTGAAGCATCATAAGTCGATGAAGTTGTATCAACTACTTTATAGTGAGTTGTTTGGTTCATCTTAGTTGATGGCACACCAACTTCTACGTTAGGTTTAGATTCACCTTGGTTGGCTGGAGTCAAGTAGTCAAAAATTTGTTCTGTCTTTTTAGCAAACGCAGTCTCTTCATTGTTCTTGATAATAGCATCCACACTTGCAGAACCACCATCTGTAGAAGCATTGTAAACAAAGTATGGGTAATATTTATTAGCTGAAAGATTACCTAGGTTTACCTCTTTACCAGAGTTGGCTGAAGTCAATGTTGTATTTGCAACTTCATTTCCTGTTGTTTTATCTACCAAACGAACATAAACATCAGGATTGTTTGTGCTAGTTGTCTTATCAATTGACAAAGTCACATAATAGTTTGTGTTATAAGCTTCGTTGTAAGATTTAAGGTTCCAAACACCGAATGTCAAACGACCTGAAGCTGGGTCAGCTGAGTATCCTGCAGGAATTGTAGTTGACTTATCAGTAAGTGTTGCACCATTAGCATCGTCCATGCTTGGAGTTGCACTCACACCTGCTGAAAGTGTATTTGATGTAGAGATAGCATCCAACTGTGCAGTAACTGCTGCAACACCGTTAACTACTGAGTTACCTGTGAAGCCGTTGTCAGTGATCTTAGTCATCATGTTGTCAACAGCGTTACCAAGGCGCTCACGTTGTTCTGCGTAAGCAGCGTTTGTTGCTGATGCAGCAAGCAATGTTGTTGATTTAGCAACTTCTTCTTGAACTGTTGCGATAGCAGTTTGGATTTCAGCTTTAGCAGCTGTATCAGTCAACTTAACTTGGTAATCTTTAGCGATACCTACAAGCAATTCTGCTTCTGAAACGTTTTGATCCAAGATAGTTTTTTCATCTTCTTGAGTAGCTGTTTCTGATGCAGTTGCAGCTGTTGAAGTTGCTGATTCTGAAGCTGAAGATGATTCTGAGTGTGAACCACTGTTGCTTTCAGTGTGTGATTGACTTTCAGAAGTTGAGTTCACTTTGCTAAGTGATACAGATTCTGAGATAGCTTGTGACAATTCTGCTGATACAGATTGTGATACTGAAACTGAAGCATCTGTGCTTGCTTGAGCGTCAACTGAAGAGCTTGTAGACTCTTGGCTTGTTGAAGCTACTGCTGGAGCTTCTGAAGCTACTGTTTCAGATACTGGAGTAGCGCTCAATACAGCCACCTCAGAATTTGCCAATACGTCATGGTTTGTAGTTGCTTGGCTTTCCATAGCTGGTGCAGTTGTTTCTTCGGCTTGAGCAGTGTAAGTTGCTACTGCGCCACCTGCCACAGCACCTGCTGCTGCAATCCCTTTAAGAAGAGCTGTACCTGAAAGAAGTGAAGATTTTTCTTCTACATTTTGAACTGTTACTGACGGAGCATCTGCGCCACCTTTAACAACTTTGAAAAGTCCAAAGTTAGATGTTGCAGCACGAAGCCAGTTTTTACCCGATTTGATAAGTTTGAAGCGAGTCACGCGATCTGTTTCGCGGAATTCACCTTCGTTACGTCTAAAAAACATATTTACCTCCTAAAAAATATGAGTTATTTCCTAATCTGGAAATTACATTTTATAATATAACACAAGTTGACTAAAAATTGTTCTTTTTTGTCTCATTTTCTTCAAAATCTGTAAGGTTTTCGCAATTCTGAATTTTCTGTTATTTAACACTAATTGATTATATTTTAGATTTAAAACGGTTTAAACACTTGTTTTTACGCTATTTCCTTCAGGTTTTCTCATTTTTAAAGACCTTTATTTTTACTTTTAAATTTTTCTACAATTCGTTTTGTAGTAAATTGTCGAACAATTACAATCAATTATTCAGGGCTGATATTTTACATTTACAAGTCGATTGTCAGGTGTTTTTTTAACATTAGTCCTAATTAGAGACAGGTCTTTCTTAACTCCTTAAGTCTAAAGTGAAAATGATTTGAGTGATTTTCATAAAAGTCAAGATATATGCTCAGATTTATAGCAAAAAAAGGATTATCTTTCGATAATCCTTTATCTGTTAGCTCAACGCCATAATGGCATCGATGAAAAGTTTCTTGGTGAAATAACCGTTACTGATGAGGTAGGCTGTGTGGCGAGCGTTAGCTACCATCTGTGCATACTGCTCCTCAGTACATTCTTGAACGCAACGGTCTGCTTCTTCGAGACTTGAAACAACGAAGCCAAGCCCATGTTCCTTAATATAGTCTGCATTTGAAAGATAGCTAGGCACTATGACTGGCAAACCAGCTGCTAAGTAAGTCGAGAGTTTATAAGAGATGTTCATCTTATAGTAGTCAGGCTCGTCCTCTGGATTTTCGGAATTACCCCAGACAAGACCAAAACCTCCCTTAGATAGCTCTAGCAAAAGCTCATGTTTATTTCGCCAGCCTTCGAGGTGGACTTTGGAATAATCCTTATCTTCTTGTTTCTCAGCGTAGACGTGGAGAGGTGTGGTTTGTTTCCAGTCTAGGACGTGTGGGAAACGGGTTGGGTTCCCAGCAAAAATCATTTTCTTCTGGAAACTAGGTTGGTGTAGGTCAAGACTGTGAGGTAAGTCCCAAAGTTTTTGGATGATAATCTTCTCAACTTTTAACCCTTCCTCAATCAAACGATCACGCATCTTTTCAGAAGGCACCACGACGACATCACAGAGATTGTACATGTCAATATAAGCGGACATGAGATAGTAGTTACTATCAAACATAAGAGGTGGGATGTCATGGATAAACATAACGGTCTTAGCATTAACAGCCTTGAATTTACGGAGTAGTCGGCTATCCCACTCACTACCATTCCATGATGGGGACTGGAAGAAAACGATATCTCCAACGCTCAGTCCTGCTACAATCCCATCAAAGCGGGAATTAAGCTCTCCATCTGGCTCTTGGCTGCTATCATAGAAATAAATTCCTAGTTCATTAGCACCGAGCTCTTTGGCAATCTTCATGGTATCATTTTGGGCAATCAAGGCCACACTACGTGAGGACTGGCCAAATAAATTTGTAAAATGTACGCGCATGACATACTTCTTTCTATTATGTAGTAGGAAGTCCTCTACTTATAAGAAACAATCATAAAAATAAGTAAGAGGATAAAGAGGGCTATGCTGATAGCCAAGGTCAACATTTTTCGAATCGGTTGGCTAGCCCAATAACTTGGTTTACCGATATTACTAGTAGCATCCGTTGAAAAAATCTGCGTTTGACGCGGTTGGATGGTCACTAGGACGATAAGGGCAACCGAAAGAATCACTGCTAGAACCATAAATACTAACATCATAAGACTACCTCAATAAACCAATAAGGGTGAAGATCAAACCGATGATAATAACAAGTCCGAGCATGATTGAAAAGCTCTTGTTAATCTTCTCTCCTCTGGTTTCTTTTTCTTTTGTGATAGGCTTTTGCTTGAGTTCTTCCATACGGCCTTCAACGTCACCGTAGAATAAATCTTTTTTAGACATGATTTCCTCCTAAAAGTGATTGTAAGCGGTCGGCCAACTCAGAGGCAGTCAGGGTGTTGGCTTGAGCTTTTTGAGCCTGCATGGCTTCTTGCATGGCTTGATCGTTGCCTAGAACCTGCTTAATCTTGGCAACCATAGCTGGATAGTTCTGACTGGCATAGATATGCTCTGGCGCTGTATAGACAGGTCCATGAGCTGTTTCTGAAAAGGCCAAAATCAACAATTGGTGTTCAAAGGCAGTTCGTGTCGCCTTATACAATTCATTATGATGGTTAATGTCCAAGTAGAGGTCAGACTCTTGATAGAGCTTGTCCAACTGCTTGTGACTAGCGTTTGGATGGAGCACAACGTTTGAATAACGCATCATTGAGAGCAATCTTGGGGACATCTCAGTGACTGCTGCAATCTGGAAAGTCACATCTGGGAGTGACTCAACCAAGACTTCCAAACGCTCAATTTGGTCTGAATTCGTTGCGATAAAGGCATTACGAGGTTTACCATGATTTTCCTTGAAGTCATAGGCATAGCCAAGAGACAAGATCTTATGATGTTTGTCCTCTGGCGCCAAGGTCAAGGCTTTTTCATAAGTTGCCTTATCAGGAATGATGATGGCATTGGCTCTGGCTGAATTATCCTCCAAGATACCATTCATGTTACCTGGAAGGACATCACCCAGCGGCTCCTGCCAAACAAGGACATCAGTGGCACCTTTATTTTCCATAGTCCATGAGACGATGAAAGGTGTCGCCAAGCTATTAAAGATAATATGGTCGATATCACCAAAGACCTGAGCTAAGAAGGCTTTGATAAATTCGGTACGGTTGGCAAAACGACGAAGGGCTTGTCCTGGTAAGGTCAAAAGAATATCACCGGTGAGATGATTTTCCAAGATACGTTCGTCGCCTTCTTTGGTTTGGTAGCTGGTAAAGAGTGCCTGACCATTCTCATCATGAGTAGTCTTGGCAAAGCAGAAACCGTACTTGTTGTAGTGGTCCACTTGGCGAATTTTTCCTGACTTGTCCAACCATTCGACACTCTTGACGATACGAGCCTTGCTCCCTTCAGGGTAGGTGATGCGGGCACGTTCTTCGGTGAGGTTAGACACACGCGCCATCTGATTGTTCCCTGAAATTTCCCAAAAGGCTGGCACAGGGACTTGGTTGAAAAAGCGTGGTTTGCCTGTTTCCTCTGCTGCTTCCACATAGTAGGTGAAAGGAGAGAGAGCTCCTTGAGGGAGAAAGCCATCTGGATTGATGACAACTGTTGTGGCATCGTAGCCTGCTGCCTGAAGAGAGTAAGCCAAATCCTTACTGGCTTGATTGTAGTAATCACATAAGAATATCATGAGCGTACCTCCTCAAGTAACTGTTTCCAAGCTGCCTTGACTTGACTAGTCAAGAAGCCTTTGGCAAGGTCATAAGATTTTTGACGCATGGCCTCGATATTACCTTCTTCGTAGAGACGGACAATGGCATCCTTATAAGACTTGGTGATAACATCCACAACATGATTTTCAGCGACAGGGAGCAGATAACCGTTGGCCCCATCTTGAATAAAGGTTTGATTCCCGTAAGGAACGTCAAATCCAATCATCGGAAGACCTGAGCCAACTGCCTCCATAAGAGTAAGTCCAAAACCTTCGCTAGTTGAAGCGGTCAGATAGACCTCGTACTGGCTATAAATGTCAGTCAAGTCAGCGTGTCCCATGAGTCTGATATAGTCGCCAGCTTGAGCTTCGACAATAATCTCACGCAACTTGGCATCCATGCTACCACTACCGTAGATATCAAAAGTGATATCTGGTAGAGTCTTATGAACCTCAATCACGGCACGAACTAACCAGTCAATGTGTTTTTCCTGAGCTAAACGTGAAGCAGTAATCATTGAGAATGGCCTACGTGGTTTGTCCTGCCCGACCAATTCAGGTAGACTTCCCACCGGAATGGTGTAAATCTTTGAATCATGGTTGGTGTAGCGACGGAATTGTTCCTGTAAGATTTCCTTCTGACGATCAGTCGCTACGATAAAGAAATCAACCTTGTCCGCATTGGTAAATTGGTACTCGTAATAGTTATTCCAGAGAATGTAGTTGTCATCAGTTTGATTGACACTAAAATGTTCAGCGTGAACAACGACACCTAGGCGAGCAGCCTGTGCTTCTTCAAAGACCAACTGACCAATACCTGTTTCACGGTCCAAAATGACCACATCATCCTTGGTTAGGGCCAGACGTTTGAAGAAATAGCGAAGAAATTCTTGCTTACCATAGAGAACCTGATCAGGGAAACGATAGATATCCTGATTATTGTCTCCTACAATCATGTCATAGGCTGTAGACCCATCTTCGTTATAAAAACGACGTTGGTAAACCTTGGCTTGATTGTCCTTAGGCGCAGAATACTCACTGCAATAACGGGTGTAAGAGTAAAAGTCCTTGCGCAAGAGCTTGTCGTTGACAAAATAGCTCACGGTTTCCACAGCATCTTCGTCAACCGCACGAAGGTTACATGCCACCACCATATCATCTTGTGGATAATGGTAACGAATGAGGCGACCAGCAACTTCCTTGCGCTCAGGATTGGCAGGTAAGATGGCCTCGATTTCTGCTAGACTGATGGTCGATGGCGCAATCTTCACATCTGTAAAATAACTATAGAGCCAGATGATTTCGTCGTCTGAAAAACCAATCTTGCTAGTCATATGCTCGATATTATCTCCAAGGATGAGATCCATAAAGACAAATTTTGCCTCTTGTCCCATTTCCCTGAAAATCTTGGCACGGTAGGCCTGGGCATATTCGACACCACTGCTGGCCCAACCGATACCTAAATTAATGTTATATACTGTCATAATTTCCTTATTTTATGGGAAATGGCTGATGATATCTCCTTTTTTAGTGACTTGCACCTGACTAAGGAGAAGATTACGAACCATATCCTTTCTGATTTGACGTTTCATGGCTTCAAAGCCCTTGTAAGCCTCTTGGTAATATTCGACAATCGGGTTCTTTTGACTGAGTTGTTGGCTACCAATGGCCATCTGAAGTTGTTGCAGATAGTCTACCTGCTCCACCCAGTTGTCATCCACAGCCTTAAGCATGGATAGGCGTTGGAAATACTCGTTAAGTTCCTTGGTTTTCAACTCCTGCTTCTTAGCATCAAGTTCACGATAGGCAAACTGGTAGATGAGTTCCAAGACTTCCTCACGATTGTTGAGATCCAAATCCTTAGGAATTTCATTGATGCGGAAGCTGATATTACGCAAGATAAAGTGATAAAGATTTTCCGCTTTTGTGAAATCCTCCTCAGCCATAGCCTGGTCGATAAAGTCATCAAGAACCTCGTCGATAACAGTGTCCAAACCTTGATTGTGATAGATGAGGCGGTCACGTTGCGCGTAGATCATCTCACGTTGGATGTTCATACTTTCTGCAAATTCAAGAGTCTGACGACGTGAGGTACGACCAGAACTTTCACTGGCTTCTTGGGCTTTTTCAACCAATTTACGATACTTACGGCCTGTCAATTCCTTAGGCTCGATGTGATCACTAATGGCGTATTCTTTGTAAGTACGGTGAACCCAAGATGGACCGTATTTCTTAATCACATCATCTTCAAGTGAGACGAAGAATTTAGACATACCAGGGTCACCCTGACGTCCAGAACGGCCACGAATTTGTAGGTCAATACGCTGACTTTCCATACGTTCGGTACCGATAACGACCAAACCACCGAGTTCAGCCACACCCTTACCGAGCTTGATATCTGTTCCACGTCCAGCCATTGAGGTCGCAACCGTCACGGCACCCATTTGTCCAGACTCAGCAATCATCTCAGCCTCACGTGGCGCATTGTTGGCATTTAGGAGGTTATGAGCAATTCCTTCACGCAAAAGCAAAGAAGAATAAAGCTCTGACATTTCTACCGAACCAACGAAAATCAAGATTGGATTGCCTTTTTCATGATAATGCTTAACATACTCTAATGAAGCAAAGACCTTCTCTGGTAGGGTCGCATAAATCTTATCTGGGTAGTCGATACGTTGTTTCTTACGGTTGGTTGGGATTTGAATAACCTTCATACCATAAGTGTCGAGAAATTCTTTCTCCGCAACCTTACCCGTACCAGTCATCCCTGAAATTTTCTTGAATTTTTTAAAGAGACTTTGGTAGGTGATTGAAGCCATGGCTCTGGTTTCTTGTGACAAGGCCACTAATTCCTTGGCTTCGATGGCTTGGTGGAGTCCACCTTGGAGCTTGGTCAATTCCAAGAGACGACCTGTCGATTTATCAAGAAGTACCACTTCAGGCCCCTTCTTGCCATCACGAATGATGTAGTCCTTATCCTTTTTATAGAGCAAGTGGGCACGAAGTGAAAAGAGCAGGTGACGGGCAAAGGTACTGTTTTCCTCATCGTAGAGGTTTCCGATACCAAGGTAATTTTCAGCAGCCTTAGCCCCTTTAGTAGTCAACCAGACTTCCCCTTTTTCCTCTTTGAAGATATAGTCCTCACCCTCAACCAAGGTGGTCATAAGCGTATCCATCATCCCATAATAGTTAGACTGAACACGGGGCGCACCAGAGATAATCAAAGGCGTCTGTGCACTGTCAAGGAGGACAGAATCCACCTCATCGACGATAGCATAGTTAAAGGGACGCATGTATTTCCCGTCTTGGTTAGAAGCAAGGTTATCAATCAAATAGTCAAAGCCTAAGCTAGAATTGGTCGTGTAAACGATGTCTGATTGATAGATAGCACGCTTTTCTGCCGGTTCCATCTCATTGCTGCCTTCCACACAGGGAACACCAATCGTCAAACCTAGGAACTCGTAGACCTGCCCCATTTCTTCGGCGTCACGGATTGCCAAGTATTCATTGGTCGTAACCAGAATGGCCCCTTCACCTGACAAGGCATTAAGGTAAACTGGCATGGTAGCCGTCAAGGTCTTACCCTCACCGGTATTCATCTCAGCGATATGGCCTTGGTGCATGACAATGCCTCCCATGACCTGAACATCATAAGGGAACATACCTAGCACGCGCTTATCTGCTTCACGAACAACCGCAAAGGCTTCTGGAAGGAGGTCGTCCAAGCTTTCTCCTTGAGCCAAACGCTCCTTAAATTCTTGCGTTTTATTTTTCAACTCAAGGTTCGTCAGACCTGCCATTTCATCGGCTAGTCCGTTAATTTCCTTGAGTATCTCCTTAACAGGGAGAATAGGATTCAGTTGTTTAAACATGTTCTTCTCCTGTTTCTTCCAGTTTTAAGCTGTAGAAATCGAGCTCTTTGACCCCAGCACTCAAGAGGGAAATACGATAGGTATAAGCCTCATGAGGGTAAATAAAGGTCATGTGTGTACTTTTTTCAATAAGCTGTTTGATCTCATTGTCATAACGGTCCAAAAAGCTGACTTTCAAAAAGACTGAGCCTGTTGGTACAGCTTCGAGATTAGCCGTCAAGTCATAGCTATGCCCTTTTTTCAAAAGTGGGAGGGCAGGCTGGGTACGAGCAGCTTGATAGTTTTGGATGGCCATCCAAGACTGGATTTCCGTTCCTGATGGCACCAAAGGATTGTAAAATTGCACAGAACCATCTTGGCGTTTAACAATTTTTGAGCCATACATGTAGGCTTTGTGGTTTAAGCCCCACAAGATTTCTGATTTCTTGTTTCTGAACATTCTTACTCCTTCCTTCCAAAATCATTTTCTAAAATCATACGGTAAAAATTGACAAACCAAGTTGTCGCCGTATATGAATCATCGTTGTGTCGACCTGACGTTCCCTTACTGAGAATCTTAGCCCCTGAATAATAGAGGGACTTGGTAATATCCTCATAGGCCGTCGGATCCATATCCTCGTCTTTCATGTAAGAAAGACCAAAGGTCGTGTTTGAAAAATCTGCTTTTTCAAACTTATCCCAGAACTTCTGATTAAGGGCCTCAACACCCTCATTATCCAAGCGTCCTGTCTGCAAATGCAAGACATCAATTCCTGTTGGAAAGACCTCTGGCGCCAAGAGTCTGGCACGATTACCGATAGTACCGACATTAGCTAGAGGTTTAGACATGATGATGGCATGAGGTTCAAAGTCCGCACCATAATACATAGATGGGAAGGTTCCCATGGACATCCCAGAAAGGATGAGCTGACTATTGTCAAAACCTAGGTAGTCCAAGTAATGTTGGATGGTATCCTTGATACTATTTTCAAGCTCTTCAGTTCCCATGTAGAAGGCTCCCCCTTGGAGACGAGGGTCTGAAAAGAGCAAGAATGGCGTTCCCATTCCCTTCATCATTCCGAAACCTTCGAAACCTTCGGCAGGACGGAAACCTGAGAAGTAAACAGACAAAGGTGGCTTGAAATCCCCAGGATAAAAGAAATAGTTGATTTCCTGACGCTTGCTGTCGTGGAGAATCCCACCCCCAAGTACAAACTTCCCAAATTGGAAACGCGTCAAACGTTGGTGAAGCCCACCAATAGTAATCTGACCTTTGCCCTTCATTTCAAGACTAGCTGACAAAAGGAAGGTTCTGTCCTCATCAAGAACAATGGCTCCTTTGCGCATTTCTTCTTCTGAAACGATGTAGGTCTTGAAAATGCCTGCTACCGAACCTTCTGGCAGAAGATTGAGAATCAAGCGACACTCACAGGTAGCATCTTTTTCAAACTCCAACCAAAGCTCAATTGGGTTTTCCTTGCTGGCTCTGACATTATAGGTCCAGTCCAAGACAGGACTAAATTCTTGACCATAGTCGCCCTTTAAAATGACATTTTCATAACCATGATAGGTCACTTCACCACTGAAGTTTGGGTTAACTTGGGTAGTGAATGGAAACATCTTATCCCCGTATTGCCCTGAAAAGAGCGCTTTGGAAAGGGTAAAGAGCAACTGACCATGATTTGAAAAATCCGTTGGGACAGCGCAAACTTCCTTCAAAAACTGAAGAAGGCTCTCATCTGGCACTTTTATGGTTTGATCAAAGAAGATAGTATGAGGAATCAAATATTCTTTAATAGCCATCAATTCCTCAAGACCCGCAAGACTGTCCACAATAACCGCTGTGAAAGCCTTGATTTCATCTTCTTCGATGGTTTCTTGCAAGGTCTCAATCTGACCAAGACTACAATAGTACCATTTCATATTTTCAGGAATTTCCTGTTTTTCTGACCAGTTAGAAGATCCAACTTGTAGTATTTTCAGGCGATTATCCTTGGTCATTCTGCTCCTCCTTCAACCAATTTTCCCATTTTTGTACCAAACGGTCTCCCGTGTTTTCCTTAATTTTCTCAATCGAGTAGATAAGGGAACGGTTCCAGTTGTTCAATTGTCCCAAATAGTAGTAAGCCCCTTTTTCAAAATCAGACAAGTGCTTCAAGATATAACCATTCTCTTGGTGGGTCACATACTCAGACGCCACACGGTTAATTTGTGGAATACCAGCACTAATTCCAGCAATCTGTGTATAACGATTAGGCTCCTTACTCAAGTCGACAATAAGGCGTGTAAATTGAAGTGACTTGATAAGAGCAGTCTCGTCACGCAGGTCTTGGAAAGAAAATCGGCTTATAATTTCGTTATTTTCTTCCAATTTATTTTCTGCACCACTACTTTCGACAACCTCTTCAAAGGCATCTGAACTCAATCGTTCTTCAATTATTTTTTCCACTTGATTTTGCAGGCTACCAAGTTGCTCTGGATTGGCATTAAATGCTCCAAATTCAACCTGTGTCTTAGGATACTTAGCCACAAAAGCCAAGACCTGATAAATAGCCTCTAAATCCAACTGGTCAAAGTCAACCTGATAAAAAATCTTAGACTCTTTGACACGTTGACTGGTTCCCAAAGCCAAACGGGTATCGAAGGAAGCCATGTGTTTGAGTTTCTTAGCCTCTTCTGGATAGGCAACCTGAAGCTGCTCCAAGTAATCGTAACGGTCAGCAATCAACAAGTCCACTTGCGGCAGAAAGGCTGCATAGGTGTCAATACTATCGTCCTGATTACGTTCTGCGAACCAAGTCAAAATCTTAGTGTTGTCTGCTGGCAAATGTTTAAAGAGGTGCTTGTTATGGCGTAGATCTGAGGCAATAACAAAACGGTCCTCTGCTTCTACCTTTTCGTCCAAGAATTTAGTCAAAAATTCCCAGATAACTTCTGAAAGATCACCGTAGTAACTCTTATTAAAACGACCTTCCGTACGAGGGTTGGCTACAATTCCACGGCCATCAAAGAAATGACAGAGTTGCCAGACTCCCTTGGCATTAAGATAGTTTCGATAGCTTGGTTGTCCACCTTCATAATAAAGACTGCTTGAGATAAAACCGCGGTCATCGTAGACATCTTCACGAATGATTTGCTCATCCTTAAAGTAGCGAATCATGCCAATAAAACCCTCTGATCCAAATTCAACCTCGGCATAACGCTTGTGTTGGCATTGCACCACGATAGCAAATGGTGTGTGAACAAAGGTAGCTCCTTCTGGCCATTCCAAATCTGTCACCTGAAGATTTTTCATATCTTCATCAGTGATACCCTGAATCAAGTCAAAAATAGCTGTATAGCCAACTTCCAAGACATCATGACGATGCAAGAAATAACGCAAATGCGGTTGGTAGGCCAAAAGCAAAAGTTGAGGGGCTAAGTCCTCATCCTGAAAGATACGAACTTGGTGCAAGCTGTCATCAAATTCAATTTTTTGGCGGATACGGTACCAAGGATCAATGGCCGTCTTCCAAAATTCATCCGTCTGTCCATACCAAGCTGGAATAAAATAATACATGAGTTCTCCTTCATTGTCTTTTCATCACAATACTTGAGATTGAGGGGCAGACCGATCACGCATCACCAGCCTGCCTCTCAACCCCACGAGGGGTGAGATATTATACATTTTCAAAAAGTGGGGTATAGGAAGTGTTAAGCTTCAAAGCTTTCATTTCCTCGTTAACGTTGTAAATCATACCGCTAAAAATCAAGAAAGTACCAGGAATCATACTAAGCTGTAAGTAATCCGGATTAACCAAGATAATGAGCATTGGAGCACCTGCCATAAAGAGCATGTAAAGGGCACCGATGAAACCAAGTCTAAGGACCAAATGGTTGATATAGGCACTGGTTTCTTGACCTGGATAAACACCGTAGATATACTCACCTGACTTACGCATACGTTCTGAGATTTGCTCACCAGAGACATTAACAAAGGCAAAGGCTAACCCTAGAACGAAGAGCATGACTAGATAAATAACTAACCAAAGTGGTCGACCGACCGTCAAGGCCTTGATAGCCTCACTAGTCCACTTATTATCAGGATGCATAAACTGAATCAGCATAAAGACATACTGTGGAATGCTGACTAGTGACATGGCATACATGAAAGGCATCCCTCCGGCTGGGTTCAACATAATATCCAAGTAAGAATATTGTTTGAAGCGGTTATGAATGTTGATTTTATTGATTGGGATACGATATCTAGCCCTCTGCACAACCCCAGCAATGTAGAGAAAGACCAAACTGAACAAAAACAGAGGAAGCAAGACATCCCAACCAATACCTAGCTTTTCAACGCTATCCATGATTTGATATGGCATATTGGCCATCATACTCGCCATCAAGATAACAATGGATCCCCCAATCCCAAAGAGGGAGTTGAGATCCGATAACCAAATCAAGAAAAAGGTTCCAGCAATCAACAAGATGGTATTCATGAAAATGGCGAGACCGGCATTAACCCCAGAAACGATAGGCAGGTTCAAGGACACTGCCAGAGATTGGACCAGGGCAATTGCTAGAGCCAAGTACATTCGTCTGCGGTCCTGAATCTCGACGGGAAGGTTTTTTAAGCCCATTTTCTTAGAGAAAGAAAACATCTGCCAGAGAATCATTGCTGACATCCAAGGCGACAAGCCTACTGAGAAAAGAGACATAGACCTGAGGTTTCCACCCATCATGGCACTAGAGAAAGCCAAGGAACCCATGGCTCCCCCAAAGATATTTGCATTTTTCAAATCTACAAACGGTAGAACCAATTGATTTCCCAAACAATAAATAAAGAGGAAAAAGAGGGTCCATAAGACACGTTTGGTGATTATCGATTGACTAATTTTTTTCACTATTACTCCTATTTCCTGCCCATAGACAGGCTGATGTTATTTCGATTGAAACGAGACAGAGACGCAATTTCAGCCGACTTATCCAAACAAAGGATTACAGGCTCTTTTTTCGCATTTGGCGAATGGTCTCAGCCATCTCTTTCCAACGATCTCTTGAGTAGGTTTGTTGGTTATGCTTGGTTGACTTGAGGTCCTCAAACCCTAAAATCGGTTTATTTTCAAACCTAAAGGCATCAAGAATCTCCACTACCTTTCTTCCTGGATTGATATCCAAAAGCAAGTCGCTAGTCCGCACCAATTCCAAATCTAGCCCGTTTAAGCCCGCAATGGCTGAGTAAACCGTCACATTTGGATAGGTAATCAATTGGGCCAGTTTATCTGTCACATGCTGGCGAGAAGCAATTTTAAACTGTACCTTAGGAAGAGCCGAGATAAGATCCGTCAAATGCGGAATTTCTGAAATGTTGGTGTAGACCAAACAAGTAAATGGACGGCCCTTAGGATAAATCATATCCTCTGAAAGTGGTGATAAGGCAGCATTTTCAGCGACCCCTGACCAATCCATTTGAGCATAGAACCACCAGACCTCACGATAGGCTTGGCAGGCTAAAGGCAACCAAGGCTTACGGTGTGAGGCATAATGCAGAACCTTAGGATAGTCTTGACCATTTGGCAAATGGAAGCCGGCTAGACTAGACTTGGTAACCGCATAATTGTTATCAAAAGACAAAGGCAACCAGTTGTTACGGAAGACCATATTTAGAATGGACTGCTCCGCAAACGGAACCTTATCATGCCATTCGCTGGTCATGTCAATCAAGTGGCGTCTCATATTGTACTGTTTCCAGTAAGCTGTATCAATCACCATGAAACCTGCATCAAACATTGCCTGACGGTCTTGAACCTGAATGGCATAATCACGCACAGCAGCCAAAGGGCGACCTTTTAAATCAAGGGTAAAGAGATCTTCTAGAGAACCTGTAACCACCATGTCACTATCCAAATAGAGAGCTCGTTCCTCAGACACAAAGTCCGCCACAAAATAGCGAAGATAGCTAGCATAATTACTATTGGTCTTGTATTGCTTAATCTGACCACTATCCACACGACAGTTAATTACTTCACTACCAAAGGCAGCCAGATGACGGTTAAGTCCTCTAAACCACTCTTGAGAAAAATCATCGTTAATCAAGTAAAAACGAATGTTGCGATGATGGAAAACGATAGATTTGATGGTCGTAAGCACTTGGTCAACATAGGCATAGTTGGCTGCTAGAACAATGGCACGCTTCTTAGTCTCATAACGTTGAGGAGCCAAACTCAAGACCTGAAATTTCTCCTGAATGGAGCGGTAGGCATCAGAATCTGTGAGACCTTGCTCCTCTACATTTTTCAGGCAAGCCTCTAGCATCTGACGGTAGGTAACCATGTATTTTTCCAGAGGGAAACCATGGCTAGCAACAATAGCCAAGCGCTCCTCCATGGCATAAACCAAGGTCATCATCCAGTCTTGCATCCAAGTCGCTGATGGCATCTCTGGACTCTCACGGTATACATAAAGGCCCTTGTTGAGATAAACCGTACGCTCACTCATGAGGTAAGCCTTAAGGTTGAAAAAGCCATCCTCTCCTGCATGCTCTTTTGGAAAAAGCAAGTCATTAAACAAGGAACGTTTGTAGAGTTTACCTGTCGCAGAAATCAGAGCGATGTTGATGTTATTGGTTTCTTCAAAGAGCCCATCAATAATCTGAGCGGGTGAATACACCTGCTCGTAATAATCTTCATCCTTGATATAAAAATAAAAGCGATCTTCCGATTCCTTATAAACACTGTAATTGGCTACTGCGATATCTGCCTTGTGAGCTTGGAGCGCCTTATAAAGCTCCTCTAGATAGGTTGGTTCTACCCAATCCTCAGCATCCACGTAGGTAACGTAAGCTCCCTTAGCCTGACGAATACCAATATGGCGAGCATCTGAAAGCCCTCCATTATCCTTTTTGAAATAGAGAATGCGAGAATCCCTAGCAGCATAGCTACGACAAATGGCGTCACTCTTATCTATTGAGCCATAATTGATGAGGATAATTTCAAGATTTTGATAGGTCTGCCCCAAGACACTGTCTAGACAGGTCTGGAGTTGATTTTCCACATTGTAAACGGGAATAATTACGGAAATTTTTTCTGTCATTTTTTATTTCTTATTTTTTTCTAGCTAGTATAATTTTTTCTTTTCCTGTCTCAAATCGACATAAGCTTTCCAGAAACAGTCTAAGAGTTTAATAACAACTTTTAGGTCGCAAGAGATAGGGACCTAAAACACACTCTATACACTTTTTCCTTGCTTTTATCGAGACTTAACCATATTAAATTATACCATAGTATCACTTAATTTTCTAATAGATTAGCTTTTTTATGAGAGGTTTTTTTCAAACTAATTTCCTTTTATTTTCAGAAAAAACTGACAGTTAAAAAGCTTCAAAATAAAGGATAGAAAAAGAGATAGCCCCGACGAAGAACTATCTCTTAGAAAGGTTAAAGGATTTTGAGTGAGGTCTCTTAAACTCTCGACTCTTCCTACCCCTTATCCACAATTTTAATGCGGCTACTACCATCATGTGACTTGATGATGG
>OGXP01001681.1_pt1 | contig 17380 bp, 16 predicted proteins | sample 1576351 | NCBI WGS metagenome assembly OGXP01 (sample SAMEA3541517, study PRJEB24748) | human gut metagenome | biome: human gut; feature: human-associated habitat; material: faeces | place: China | collected 2012
TGCGGGATTTTTGATATCCAGTACTGGCGTTATTTATTCTACAGGGGCTTGGGGGTGTAGCCACCAAATATACTATTCGTTTTCTGCTTCAGCAAGTTTGTTAAGAATCCACTCCCGATTGATAACAATATCCTCATCATCTCGGAGATCTTTGAAATCAGTGCAGTGTGAAGAAGCAAATTCATACATATCGTCAATGTCAACTGCACCAGTGGTCTCACCCTTATTAATGATTACAAGAATATTCGTTCCGTCATCGTCGACAGCAAAGCGCAGTTCATCAAATTCTTCATCAGGATTATTTTCGAGAAGAGAATCTGTCGCAAGTAATTTAACAAGTTCCATTATCCTGTCATCTTTACCTGCATCAAAAATCTGTATCTTTTCAACGAGCTGATTTGGTGACGTTACGATTCGGGATAAATATTTTTCAGTACGAAAATCAAACAAAGCATTTTCACCATAAAACATTTCATATGTCTTTTCTACTTCTGATTCAGAAACCAGATAAATCATGATAAGATCTTCCATCTGGTGATAGAGTGTAGGATAGTTTAAACGAAAGGTCTCTCCACAGCTCGGGCAAGTATAAAGGAAAATAGATTTATTAAGTACCTTCTCTTTCATTTCAGGATCCAGTGCAGTATTAATACTGTCCCAGAGCTCAAAATCCCCCTCATGATGGCAGGAAGGACAAGTTACTTTTTCTATATGATGTCTTGACATAAATGTTCCTCCTTTCAGTGAGATAAATCTATAGTTTTCTTATTGTAGAATGCGCTTATCCTTTATTATTTTGCTAGGAAATTACTCTGAATCTCCATCGGCATATGATAAGCCTGGCCTCGTTTTGTCAGGCTGTATAATTTAAAGCTCATTAGTTCCGGAGTCGCATTCAATGAACTGCAGAGTCCGAAATAATCCAGGTCCTCGTTCTGAACCATATCTTCGATTTCCTCATCTTCAATCAGCAGATCGGCAGCAAACAGATTGGCCTGGTATTCTGTATTATCCGTCATATTGTAGAGTGTATCATCTTGCATCGGAGCCATTTTCAGCTGGGAACGATGCAGGATGATATGCCCTAATTCATGGGCGGCAACGATCATCTTTTCTTCTTCTGAAAGGAAACTGCTGATCATGACATAGATCGTCTTGCAGCTCATAAAACAATATCCTTTCAGTGTCTTATATCTGGAAGTTTCCCCGACAACAATGTTCATCTGATCCATGATCTCAAAGGGATCCCTGGTGCCATATTTCTTGATTAATTTCTTTGTTTCTGTATATATGTAAGTGTTTCTCAAATAAATCACCTCAAAAGTAAAAAATAAAAGGGCAGAAATATCCTTGTAACTATAAGGTAACAGATTAGGTGTACAATAATCCCGCCTTCTATTATTTTTCCTCTTGGTTTTTCAGATATTTTTTCGGTGTAAATTTCTTTGCACGTCTTTTGGAATCCAGATAAAGGCTCTGGATCTCATCCATAAAAGCTATTTTATCTTCGTCTGTCAGTGATCCACCGGCAAACATAGCTGCAGCCTGTTCCAGAATCTGCTGAGCCTGTCTGGCACCACGGTTACCAAACTGTTCGGATGCTTCTGTGATAAAAGCTTCATTCTCACTCATGAGATAAGAAACGTCACACTGTAATGCATCTGCCAGTTTCTGATACAGAACATTTTGTTTTGGAAAACGTCCTTCTACTTCCCAGGATCGAATGGTCCTATATGAAACACCAACCATACTGGCCAGTTCCTGCTGACTCATCTTTTTTTCTTTTCTTAATGATCTTACTTTTTCACCGAATGTCATAAACATACCTCTTTCTAAGCCTTGTCTTATAAGTTTCATTAGCCGCTTCAAGGCAAAACGGGAAATGTGTCTCCTAAAAAATAAAAATTAATCTTGACAAAGGGAAATATCTCTCCTATAATGTGAATCACAGATAAGGGAAACATCTTTCCTATAAGATACACAATATTTCCTCTTTTGTCAATGGATATGTGAAATGAATTTCCTGTAATTCAATGAAAACAGGAAGGATAGACAATCATTGATAGTCAAAATGGGATACATGTTACAAAAAGAGGAAAGACGTATGGGAGGTGGCAATGTGAGTCAGGATCAGACTTCTATTATCTGTATTGATCTGAAGTCCTTTTATGCTTCTGTAGAATGCGTAGAACGTGGGCTGAATCCATTTAAAACAAACCTGGTGGTTGCAGATCCGACCAGATCAAAGTCAACAATCTGCCTGGCAATCACTCCGGCTATGAAGTCTCTTGGCATCAAGAACCGGTGCCGGATCCATGAGATACCGGATTGTGTGAAGTACATTACAGCCATGCCGAGGATGCAGTTGTACATGGATTATTCCGCAAAGATCTATGGAATCTATCTGCGGTATGTCTCAAAAGAAGATATCCATGTGTACAGTGTTGATGAGTGTTTTATTGATGTGACAAACTATCTGCAGCTTTATCATCTCACTGCAAAAGAAATGGCGATAAAGCTTATGCAGGCAGTCATGGAGGAAACTGGCATCACTGCAACTGCAGGTGTGGGAACCAATCTGTATCTTGCTAAGATCGCAATGGATATCGTAGCAAAGCATGTGGATGACCATATTGGAATCCTGGATGAATTCTCTTACAGAGAGCAGCTATGGGATCATAAACCATTAAGTGACTTCTGGAGGATTGGATCCCGGACTGAAAAGAAACTGGCTGGTTACGGGATCCATACGATGGGCGATATCGCAATGGCTTCTTTAAGATCCGAAGACTGGCTGTATAAGATGTTTGGGATTGATGCAGAGCTGTTGATCGATCATGCATGGGGATATGAAACATGCCGGATGAGTGACATCAAGAACTATCATTCGGAGGAACACAGCCTTTCAAATGGTCAGGTGCTGATGCGAAATTATTCTTTTGATGAAGCACTCGTGATCGTAAGGGAAATGACAGACAACTTGGTCCTGGATTTGTTTGAAAAGGGACTGGTGACAAGTTCTATCACCTTATGGATTGCATACGACCACAGGTATGAGCATGAGGCATCTAAAGGAACCGTAAAACTCGAAAAAGGAAGTAACAGTTCCAAAAAGATCATGGATGCAGTGGAAGATTTATATCTCAGGATTGCGGATAGATATACCGGAATCCGAAGAATCGAGATGTGTGCGAACAGGGTTGCTCCTGAAAGTTATGTGCAGTACAGCCTGTTTGATGATCCCAAACAGACCGATAAAGAACGGCATTTACAGGAAGCAGTATTGAATGTAAAGCAGCGTTATGGAAAGAATGCGATCATGCGTGGATCCAATCTGCTGGAGTGTTCCACCTATAGAGAACGCAATGAACAGGTTGGAGGACACCGTGCTTAGAGGAGGTGCGAATAGTGCTGGCAAGTGCATATCAACCGTATTTATATTTACCAAGACCGGTTTCCAGGAGACATCCCATGGACGTAGGACGCAGGGCAAAACAGTTTGCTCCATTTGCGGCACTTCGTGGACTGGATGAAACGATCCGGCAACAGGAAATCATTTACGAACCAAAAAGAGATTTATCTGAGGAAAAGAAAAATGAGCTGGATATGAAATTAAGGATCCTGGTATATGGAATGAAGATACAGGCAACTTATTTTCAAAAGTCATGGAAGAATCCATTAATTGGTCAGTACCATACATTATCTGGAACCGTAGAATTTTTTGATCCATCAGTCCACTTACGGATTGATGATACCGAGATCCAGATCCAGGACATCTGTGATCTGACTGGTGATGTATTTGAAACTATTGAAATATCATGTTAATTAATCACAGCGGAATTTTTTATACCGGAAAGAGTGTGTGGTAGCTGGTGGAAGGATAAAAAAGGATGCACAGATCGACAAAGCAGATCTGATCAGAATAAAAATCGTGCTGTTCGTGCAGCTTTGGCACTTACGGAATGGATGGCATGATGCTCATAAGGCGGATTTGATTTCCCTTTGGTCCGTTGAGTAATAAATGGAGAAATATCTTATTGCTTAAAGGAGGAAGCCTATATGGGATCAGGTGCTATTAAATGGCATGTACACTGCTCTGTATGCGGAGCATTTATTGAAAAGAGCGCACAAAGTGATTCAGAAGTGGAGTGCAAAAAATGTCGCAGTACATTGGAGATATTTGTAAAGGATGATATGGTGTCGGTTCGTCCGATCCACATCAGAGATGAACAATTAAAGTCCAGGATGCGGACGTATTCCCGAAAGATGATGAATCAGGGATCATAACAGAATAGAATGAGCTGTCTGTAGTAAGCGTTGGATTTGGCAGGAACCATCAAGAACGCACCAGACAGTAAGAGTTTGTCAAGGAGCTGAACCTGACTGGAATCACTAAGAGCCCGGCAAAACATTTACGGATACACTGCAAGATCAGAAGTATTTTCTGGTTTTGGAGATTGTTGAAGTATTTGTTTTGTCGGGCTTTTTTGACGTATTTCGAAAAATTTTTAAATTTTTTTGTCGTACCCCACTGTAAAACAGGCTCTCAGCATTTCGTTATATAGAGGTTGAATTCTTTTTTGCAAAAATAATTGTAAATAGAGATTTTGATAATATGACACAAAGGAGGAAGCAAAGATGACTGAAATCGAATACCAGGAATTTGTAAGGCGTTGTCCTTACGATGCTATGGGCGATTATTCCATGTTCCGCAAACAGCAAACAGAGAATAAATCAGAGTGCATTCAGTGCAAATCCCAAAATGATTAGTAATTTAACATACTAATTTATGTAGGCAGATTATGCGTTACAAAGGAGTCGCGGACTCCCGTTCAAAAAAAACGGGTGAGTTCGTGACCTCTTGTGCTGCAGTTCTTTATGTCTGTGCAGAAATTTCATAAAAGATGGAATGGACCACCCGGAGCCGAAAGGCAGAAAGGTGGTCTTTATGTTGACATTAAAAGAACTGAAGAAAATCGTGAAAGTTGCTGATATGGAGAAAAGAATCCCAAGCGTGAAATCCTTGAAAGAACACAAAGTTGTAGTAAAAGAAATGATCAATGCAGATACAACGATCTCTGTTTATGATCACGGATATGTGCTTTATACAGCGGGAAATCAATCAACCGTATTTCCACTGCATAGTTGTGATGACTATGAATATGTGAGTGTAACTGGCGATAACAAGGAATTCAATAAAGAGTTCTTTGATAATGAAAACTGGTATATCCGTCTGCTGATGGAGGCTGAAGACCGTATGGCATACAGCCAGAGCAAAATCAGCACCAATCATGGTGTATTTTCTAACAGCGATGTTACAGATGATGCGGAGATTATGAGAGGATCTTCAAAAGATTTTGTTGACGATGTTATCGACAGAGAAATTCTGAATTCACTGATCAAGGAATTGACAGAGAGGCAAAAGACGGTACTCAATCTGATTTATTTCGAAGAAATGCGTCAGCAGGATGTCGCAGATTATCTGGGAATCAAACAGCAGAGTGTAAATGACCTCCTGAACAGGGCATTAAAAACGATGAAAAAAAAGGCTGAAAACGAAGAATTTTAAAAAAATTGAATTAGACCACTGTAAAACAGGCTCTGAGCGTTTCGTTATATGAAGGGTTTGCATAGAACACCTTCATGTACCTTGAAAAATGAATAGCCTGCCCGGAGTGATATTTGGTTTGAACATGCATAGAGCGAAAAGCTGCGTGTCTGCCAGAAGAAAACGTATCGGAGATGGAAACTGATATAGGAACGGATCCGGGAAAGAAAACAGGAAAACGCTTAAATCTTAAATCAAAATAAAATGTCTGAATCTGAAAAGAGGATGACAGTAGAAATCATGTGGCGGTATTTGTGATAAACAGGTACCGCCATATATTTGTGCTGTTATCTCAGCTTGTGCTGACTGTCCCAAATAGCGCAAATTTCAGGAAAGGAGGCGATCATCTTCGTATAAAAGATAATACGCAGACACGAACAGATAATCATACACAAAAAATCAGAAAGGAAGGATTTAAGAGAATGAACGTGAAAAAGAAAGCACGCAGGGTGATGTCCGGTTTATTGACTGCAGTAACGGTTCTATCGACGGTACTCTCTCCCGCAGTTGCCTATGCTTCTGATGATGCCGGATCTGTAAAAAAGATTCCGTATTATGAGGAGATCAAGGATCAGTTGGATGAAGATGAAGTGGTAACTGCAAAGGATTATGAAATCAAGGTTGGAGACAATTTCGATGTAAAGAGTGATTATACCGGTCTTACGATTCAGGATGACAGCAAAGTAAAAGTTACATTTCAGGAAGCAAAAGATACGGATGGAAATGACTTTTCTACCGATTATGCCAATTCCTATAAGGCAGTCTATTATGTAGAACCACAGACAACGGATCACCCAACCTACCAGATCAATCGAAAGATCGTGGTAAAAGAAGCGGATCAGCAGAAAGATTCGCAGTCAGAAAGTTCTTCTGATCAGGATGCTGGTTCTTCCGATAAGACAGAAACAGAGGATTCTGAGGCTGACTCGTCTACAGAGGAAACTGGTGCTGCTGAAACGGAGAGCAAAACAGAACTGACAGAAAAAGAATTTGATGCAGAAATCGAAGCAACGGAGGATCAGGAGACCGTTGATCAGGAAACAGGGATCACACTCTCAGAGGTTATGCAGGAAGCTGTTGATCAGGAAGTTGCTCTTGCAGATCTTGAAGCAGGCGAAAGTATTACTTTTGATATGCCAATGATGCTTGCTTCCGGTGAAACAGGAACAAAATCAGTCACAGTTACAGCCGGCTCCTGGTACTATTATGCAGACTATGGATTAGGTTCTTATCTGACTTGTCCGTATTATGTGAAATGGGGAAGCATTAATGCGACAGCATACTGCGTTGAACCATCGAAAAAAGGACCGGGAAATGGAACTTATACGATCCAGAAACTTGCCGATGGAAAGACACTTGCAAAGGTTTGCTATTACGGAACAAAAGCAAGTGATGAGAATGGTTTCTTCGATGAGAAACATCCGGATTTTCCAGCAGGAAAGAGATTCATTATTACGCATCTTGCAGCAGCTTATGCAAATGGATCCAGTGACTGGGCATCCGGAACCAATGCAACAGGAAAGAACCTGGCAATGGAACTTTACAATTATTGTGTAAATATGCCGGACATTCCGTCTGTAGATATGAGCTTTTCCGAATCTAATGTAAAGGCTTATGTGGAAGGAAACAGCCAGCGAACAAGTGTGATCACATTCAAAGCAGATAAACTGCAGACGATTACATTTAAGCTGCCAAGTGGTGTAAAGCTTGTAAATGTGTCAACCGGTAAAACCAGTGCTGCAGGAGCAAGTGTAGAAATCAGTGGAGGTACACAGTTTTATCTGACAGCACCACTTGATCAGGCAGAGAGCGTCAGTGCTACATTTTCTTCTCGGATGAAGGGAAGCATTGATAAAGAATACTCTGCTTACAAGATTGTAACAGGATCTGGAACACAGGACCTGGCTCTTGTTTTCGGTGAAGGTGTCGGAAATGAGAAATATGTGGATTTTAAAGTAACCTGGACGAAAGAATGCAAGGTATCCATTGTAAAGAAAGACCAGGATACAGGCAATGCACTGGCCGGTGCAGTGTACGGGATCTATTCCGATGCTGCATGTACAAAGCTGATCGCAGAGATGCCTGCAACTGATCAGAATGGTGCTTCACAGCTCACAATGGAAAAGACACAGGAAGTTGTTTATCTGAAAGAAATCTCTGTTCCAACAGGATATCAGATCGATAAAAAGTCTTATAATGTGACTCTTGCTATCGGAAAGACAACTACTAAAAACGTAACAGACAAACGAGTAAATGCAAAGATTAATATTGCAAAACAGGATGCTGAGACAGGGAATGAAGCACAGGGTGATGCAACACTGGAAGGTGCGGTATATGGCCTTTATGCAAGGGAAGACATTGTTCATCCGGATGGAAGAACCGGAACGATCCATAAGAAAGACAGCCTGATCACATCCCTGACAACGGATAAGAATGGCGAAGCTTATGTATCGGATCTCTATCTTGGAAAGTATTATCTGAAAGAGCTTAGTGCTCCGGTGGGATACGTACTGGATCCGACAGAACATGAGGTGGACTGTACTTACGAAGGTGCTACTGTTCCGACAGTAGAAAGAACTTCTGTATGTAAAGAAACCGTCATCAAGCAGCCGTTCCAGATCATCAAGGCAGCAAACAATGGGAAGACCGATGCAGATCTTCTGCAGGGAGTTGGTTTTTCAGCATGGCTTGTCAGTGATCTGAAAGTAAAAGCAGATGGAAGTTACGATTTTGACTCAGCCAGACCAGTTGTACTGACTGCAGATGGCCAGGCAGAAATGTTTACCGATGAAAAAGGATATGTAAGATCGATTCCGCTTCCATATGGAACTTATGTGGTAAGAGAAACCACAAGCAAACACAACTATGCACCGGTTGATGATTTTATAGTGAAGATCACAGAGAATCATCCGGATACACCGCAGACATGGCGAGTGCTTCTGGATAAAGAATTCAAAGCAAAATTAAAGATTATCAAAAAGGATGCAGAAACACAGAAATCTGTACTCCTGGCAAATACTGAGTTCAAGGTATACGACCTGGATAACCAGAAATATGTGGAACAGACAACATCCTATCCGAAGCCAACAGTACACAAATCTTATTTCACAAACGAGGAAGGATACCTGGTACTGCCGAGAAATCTGAAACCTGGTAACTACCGGATTGAGGAAGTGACGGCACCCGATGGATACACGATATCCAAAAACTATGTGACAGTTGCCGTTGATACAGATACTGCTTATCTGACCGATCCTGTCACAGGAGATGCAGTCATTGATGTGGAATATACCAATGCCCCGGTCAAAGGTCAGTTAAAGATCTATAAACAGGGTGAAGTGTTAAAGGGATTTGATAAGGACTTCCAGTATGAAATGGCTGGACTTGCAGGTGCTGAATTTGAAGTCTATGCGGCAGAAGATATTTATACTGCCGATCATCAGGTAGATGCAGATGGACAGAGAACTCTGTATTTTGCAAAGGATGCACTGGTAGCAACCGTCACAACGGATGCAGATGGTTATGCAACCGTAAAGAATCTTCCACTTGGCAGGTACTATGTTAAAGAGAAGAATGCACCGGACACTTATGTGTTAAATACCGTGCCGGAAAATGTCGAATTTGCTTATGCGGATCAGGATACTGCAGTGATCGAGAAAGAAATCTCTGTCACAGATGAACGACAGAAAGTGTCGATTACTGTCGAAAAACAGGATGCTGAGACAGGCAATACAGTAGCCGGAGCAGTGTTCGGTATTTACAATGCAAAAGACATTCAGACGAAAGATGGAAAAGTGATCGTCAAAGCAGATACTCTTTTACAGGAAATGACTTCTGATGAAAAAGGTCAGGCAGCATGTACACTGGATCTTCCACTTGGAAGCTATTATGTAAAAGAACTGAAAGCACCAGATGGATTCGTATCTTCGGATGAAGTACTGAGATTTGATGCTTCTTATCAGGGGCAGGATGTACAGACAGTAACATTAAAATCCGTAAAGAAGAACCAGCCGACAACTGTTGAGATCACAAAATCAGATGCAACAACCGGTGTAGAACTGGATGGAGCTTATCTGAAAGTAACGGATAAAGATGGAAATGTAGTAGATAGCTGGACATCTTCCAAAGATGCACCGCATGTGATCAAATATCTGAAAGTGGGTGAGACTTATACCCTACATGAAGAGTTTGCACCGCATGGTTATCTGGTAGCCAATGATGTGACATTCACAGTCAAAGATACCGGAGAGGTTCAGAAAGTGGAAATGAAGGACGAGGTACCGGTTGGTGAACTCATCATCAACAAAAAGGGAGAATTCCTGGATTCTGTTACACTGGCCGATAAGGTCAAAGGTGTGGTGGAACACATTTTCAACTATGTAACCGGAAAGCTGACAGATGTTACGTTTGAAGTCTATGCTGAGGAAGACATTAAGGCTGCCGATGGCGTCAGTGACGATTACTATAAAAAGGATGAACTGATTGCAACGATCAAGACAGATGAAACCGGTATTGCAAAACTGGAAAATCTTCCACTTGGTAAATACTATGTGAAAGAAACAGGAACTGCTTACGGTCATGTACTGGATGGTGAGATCCGTCATGTAGATCTGACTTACGTGGATCAGAATACACCAGTTGTAGTCTATGACAAAGACTGGCAGAACAACCGCCAGAGAGTAGAAGTCAGTGTACTTAAGAAAGAAAAAGATTCTGACCGTACATTGGAAGGCGCTATCTTTGGATTATTTGCCAAAGAAGACATTAAGTCTGAGACAACAGGTAAAGTCCTGATTGAAGCTGATGAGATCATTGAACTGAAATCTACGGATGAAGAAGGAAAGATCACATTTGTTGCAGATCTTCCAATAGGAGCAACTTACTATGTAAAAGAGCTCTATGCACCGGACGGATTCGTAACCAACGATGAAGTAAAGGAATTTACCTTTGAGTATGCAGGTGAGAATCAGCCGACAGTCACTTATGATTTTACCTTTGAGAATCAGCCAACCATTGTAGAATTTACCAAATCCAGTCTGACAACCGGAAAAGAACTTCCAGGATGTAAGCTGAAAGTGGTAGATGCTGATGGAAATATCGTGGATGAATGGACTTCCGGTAAAGAAGCACATGTGATCCGTGAGCTGACTGTCGGAAAAGAATACACACTGGTTGAAACAAAACCTGCTGATGGTTACGTGACAGCTGAAAGCGTGAAGTTCACGATCAAAGATACTGCCGATGTGCAGAAAGTTGAGATGAAGGATGATGTAACGAAGGTGAAAATCTCCAAACAGGATATCGCCGGAAAAGAACTTCCGGGAGCGAAACTCACAATCCTTGATCAGGATGGAAAAGTTGTGGAAAGCTGGACCAGTACAGAGAAAGCACATTACATCGAAATGCTTCCGATCGGAAAATACACTCTCCGTGAAGAAACAGCACCGGATGGCTATCTGGTTGCAAAAGATGTGGAATTCGAAGTAAAGGATACCAGTGTAGTACAGCATGTAACCATGGTGGATGAGGAAAAACCGGCAGAAAAGACACCGGAAGGTGGAAAACCTGTCAGTGATTCACCAAAGACTGGGGATAACACCAATCTGTGGCTGTGGTTTATGCTTCTCGGCATTGGTGCGACTGGTACAGGAGCCCTTGCATTTATGAGAAAAAAGAAACACTAATTAAATAAGAATGAGCGTTCATGGAAACCGAAAGGAATCTGTGGACGCTTTTTTAGATGGGAGAAACCATGAGAAATATCATTATTTTTGTTGCTCTTCTGGGAGCAGCGGCAATATTTACAGTTTTGTATTGTCTCATTGCTGCCGGAAGTCAGGCAGAGAAAAAACTGACAGAAATCATGAGAAAAGAGGAAGAACAGAATGAAGACTAATAAAGATCTGATCATAGAACCAAATGCAGCTATTAAGGGAAGAAAGTACAGCGAAGAAAAGCCATGGTCCTGCAAGTACTGTTACTGGTGGGGAGGCAAAAAGAAAGGCTGTAGCTTGAAACAGTGCCACTATCTGCTTCCGGAAAAGAAAAAAGCAGTAAAAACAACACCATGTGGTGGCTGTCCGTATGGAAAACATGTTCCATGCATCGGATATTGTATTGCCCGTCTTTATTCTGAGATGAAAGGAAAGAAAGGACGTGGGTAATTGCAGGAAGAAGTAAATCAGAAAGTGATCAGCCTGAGCATCCAGGGAGTCAAGATCACTGCCAGTGTGCTAAAAGCAGCCCTTCGGAAGTTCCTGGAAATGGACAACCGCAGGAAACAGAAAGCAACGCAGGTGAAAATGGCAGAAAAGACCGGACGGGCTAAGGAGAAAGGAAGGGAAAAAGCCCGAAAAAAGATTGAAAAGAAAAAACCACATGGAAAGCAGACCATCAAGCAGCTGAATGCACAGGGAGTACAGCTTTCCAACTTAAAGATCACAGATGAAAATATCAAATCCTTTGATCGTGTGGCAAGAAAATACGGAATTGATTACAGCCTGAAAAAAGAAGTCGGTGCGGATCCACCGAAATATCTGGTCTTCTTTAAGGCCAAAGATGTGGATGTGATGACAGCGGCTTTCCGGGAATATGCCGGAGTGGAACTGAAAAAGAAACAGGCGAAGAAACCATCCGTCAGAAAGAAGCTGCAGAAATCTGTAGAAAGAAAAGCAAAGCACCGCCAGCGTGTGAAGCAGAGGCAAAAATCCAGAGGTCAGGAACGATGATCCGGGAAAAAATACAGAAGATCCAGGTCAAACGACTGGTGATCTTAAATCTCCCATATTTCTTTATCTTCTATGTAGCAGATAAAGGATCATGGCTGTACCGGCATTGCCTGGGAGAAAGCATGGTCCAGAGACTTGGCGTAATGTTAGTCAATTTCCGACTGGCATTTTTAAGCTGGCTGCCAAGTATCGCTTTGCAGGATCTTACAGTAGGTGTTCTGGTTGCAGGTGCATTAAAACTGGTGGTCTACTATCGTTCTAAAAATGCAAAGAAGTTCCGGCAGGGTGTGGAGTATGGCTCTGCAAGATGGGGAAACAGAAAAGATATCGAACCCTTCATGGATCCGGTCTTTGAGAACAATGTCATCCTCACAGAAACGGAACGTCTGACCATGAACAGCCGACCAAAAGCACCAAAGTATGCCAGAAATAAGAATGTGATTGTTATCGGTGGTTCCGGATCCGGTAAGACAAGATTCTATGTGAAACCCAATCTTATGCAGATGACGGACCACGTATCCTATGTGGTCACTGATCCAAAGGGTACGATCATCGTTGAATGCGGGAAGATGCTGGTAAATGGAGGATACCGGATCAAGGTATTAAATACGATCAACTTTAAAAAGTCCATGCATTACAATCCGTTCCATTATATCCGGAGTGAAAAAGACATCTTAAAGCTGGTCAATACCATTATCGCAAATACCAAGGGTGAGGGCGAAAAATCAACTGAAGATTTCTGGGTCAAGGCCGAGCGTCTTTTGTATTCTGCACTGATCGGATACATCTGGTATGAGGCACCAGAGGAAGAACAGAACTTTTCTACTTTGCTGGAATTTATCAATGCCAGTGAGACCAGGGAGGATGATGAAGAATTTAAAAATGCAGTGGATGAATTGTTTGAAGAGCTGGAAGCAGAAAATCCAGAACACTTTGCAGTAAGGCAATATCGCAAGTACAAGCTTGCTGCCGGCAAAACTGCAAAATCGATTTTGATTTCCTGTGGTGCCAGACTTGCACCATTTGATATTCAGGAACTAAGAGAAATCATGTCCTATGACGAGATGGAACTGGATATGATCGGTGATCAGAGAACAGCTATGTTTGTCATCATCAGTGATACAGATGACACATTCAACTTTGTGGTAGCAATCATGTACACCCAGCTCTTTAACCTGCTTTGTGATAAAGCGGATGATGAGCATGGAGGCAGGCTTCCCTATCATGTACGACTGCTTCTTGATGAGTTCAGCAATATCGGACAGATCCCAAAATTCGACAAATTGATTGCTACGATCCGAAGCAGGGAAATCTCCGCTTCTATCATTCTGCAGTCACAATCTCAGCTGAAAACAATCTATAAGGATGCGGCTGAGACGATCACGGGTAACTGTGACACCGTTCTTTTCCTGGGTGGAAAGGAAAGTTCCACACTGAAAGAAATATCAGAAACCCTGGGAAAGGAAACCATAGATCTTTACAACGCATCAGACACCAGAGGCAGCAACCGGTCCTATGGGCTGAACTATCAAAAGACTGGAAAAGAACTGATGAGTAGAGATGAGCTGGCGGTCATGGATGGAGAAAAATGTATCTTACAGCTTCGAGGAGTCCGGCCATTTTTAAGCAACAAATATGACATCACAAAGCATAAACGGTACAAGGAACTTGCCGATTTCAATAAGAATAATGCGTTTGATGTCGAAAAGTATCTGGCACACCAACTGGTGATGTCGGAAAATACAGAATTTGAAATGTATGAAGTAACCGTAACACAAGAAGATGTATCAGCGATTGAAGCTGAGGAAGGAGAGGATTGATATGAAAGAAAGAATTCGAGCACCCTGCTATTTCAGGTAAGGGTACAAAAAAGGTCTGAATAAAAGGGAAAGGAGTAGAGCCAAACGCTTACAGACCATAAGAAAAAGCGTTTGTTCACACATGATTATGGCTTTTTTTAGCAGTGCAATCAATATCCTTCAGACACTGGTCGTTGCAATCGGTGCCGGTCTTGGTGTCTGGGGCGTAATCAACCTGATGGAAGGTTATGGAAACGACAACCCGGGTGCAAAATCCCAGGGAATTAAGCAGCTGATGAGCGGTGGTGGTGTTATCCTGATCGGAACACAGCTGATTCCGCTTCTGAGTGGATTATTTGGTTAAGAGAAAGGAGTAGAGATCCATGTTCAGTCAGATTTTTGATGCGATTGAGGAATGGATGAGGGAACTCTTAACCGGGATGATCACTTCCAACCTGGACACGATGTTTACTGATGTTAATCAAAAGACCGGTGAGATCGCTACCCAGGTTGGACAGACCCCGCAAGGGTGGAACGGCAGCATATTCAGTATGATCCGGAACTTATCGGATTCCGTGATCATGCCGATCGCAGGTATTATTATCACACTCGTACTCTGCTACGAATTGATTTCTATGCTGACCGAGCGCAACAACATGCATGATATTGATACCTGGATGTTTTTCAAGTACTTCGTAAAAATGTGGATTGCTGTATATCTGGTGAGTAACACATTTACGATCACAATGGCGGTATTCGATGTGGGCCAGCACGTAGTTAATTCTGCGGCCGGTGTTATCACAGGAAGTACCGCCATTGATATTTCTTCGGCATTGACGGATCTTTCCGCAACACTGGAAAGTATGGAAATCGGAGAACTTGTTGTATTGGCGCTGGAAACCCTTATCGCCGGCTTCTGTATGAGAATCCTGTCTGTACTGATCACAGTGATCATGTATGGACGTATGATAGAGATTTACCTATATACCTCAGTTGCGCCGATTCCATTCGCAACTATGAGTAACAGAGAATGGGGACAGATCGGCACGAATTATTTCAGAGGACTCTTTGCCCTGGCTTTCCAGGCATTTCTGATGATGGTATGCGTTGCAATCTATGCAGTGCTTGTTGCAGGTATCCAGTATTCAGATAATCTGAGTTCTTCATTATTTGGCGTTATGGCTTACACAGTGATCTTATGTTACAGCCTCTTTAAGACGGCATCCTTAAGTAAGTCGATATTTAACGCACACTAAATTACAGGAAGGAGTGAAAATCATGGCATATGTCAGCGTACCGAAAGATTTAACAAAGGTAAAGAATAAAGTAGCATTTAACCTGACCAAAAGACAGCTGATCTGTATCGGGATAGGTGCTGCAATGGGAATTCCAAGCTATTTCTTCTTGCGTAATGTGATGGGAAACAGTAATGCAGCAACGGTCATGGTGCTTTTGATGTTACCGGCATTTTTATTTGCCATGTACGAAAAAGACGGGATGCATCTGGAAGATGTTCTGATGCATATGATCCGGGTGAAGTTTCTTCGTCCACCCGTCAGAAAATATGAAACTGAAAACTATTATGAAACAGATCCGGAACAGATCAAGCAGTCTCCGGATACAGGAAAACCGAAAGGAGGAAAAACGGTTGCGAAAAAAGAAAAATAAGAAAACTGTCGCAGATACCGGGTACAAAAAAGTAGACAGAAAAGAGAAAAAGAAAAAAGAAAAGCAGGAAGAGAAACGCAGGCAGAAAAAACTGTCCGTCCAGCAGTCGATCGCTTATAAGGAAATGGGAAAGGATGGAATCTGCAGGGTACAGGGAAAAACGTATTCTAAGTGTATCCGCTTTTATGACATCAACTACCAGCTGGCTCAGAACGAGGACAAAAATGCGATCTTTGAAAACTGGTGCGATTTCCTCAATTACTTTGATGCCAGTATCCATTTTCAGCTGAGCTTTATCAATCATAAAAGCAGCATGAAAGAATTTGAACAGGTCATCCGGATCCGACCACAGGAGGATGCTTTTGATGATGTCCGTATGGAATACGCAAAGATGTTGAAACAGCAGCTGGCAAAAGGAAACAACGGTCTGGTGAAGTCAAAATATATCACCTTTTCCATCGAAGCGGATAATATCCGGGAAGCAAAGCCAAAGCTGGAACGTATTGAATCAGATATCCTGAACAACTTCAAGATCCTTGGAGTTCCGGCATATCCGCTGAATGGCGTGGAACGTCTGCAGATACTGTATGAGACTTTCAATCCGGATATCATGACAGACTTCCAGTTTGATTATGGTTCCATGATCCGGACAGGACTCAATACAAAGGATTATGTGGCACCGACCAGTTTTGTATTCCGAGACAGAAATACGTTCCAGATGGGAAATACTATCGGGGCTGTCTCTTATCTGCAGATCCTGGCACCGGAGCTTACGGATAAGATGCTGGCAGAATTTCTGGATATCGATAAGAACCTGATCGTCAACCTGCATGTCCAGTCTGTGGATCAGATGAAGGCAATCAAGCTGGTAAAAAGCAAAGTGACGGATATCAACCGTATGAAAATCGAAGAACAGAAAAAAGCAGTCCGGGCCGGATACGATATGGATATCATTCCATCGGATCTGAACACGTATGGCGGAGAAGCTAAGCGTCTGTTAGAAGACCTGCAGTCACGAAATGAGCGTATGTTCCTTGTAACAGCGCTCTTTTTAAATACAGCAAAGACCAAACAGGCACTGGACAATGCCATCTTCCAGACTGCCGGAATTGCACAGAAATACAACTGTGTACTGAAACGTCTGGACTATCAGCAGGAAGAAGGACTGATGAGCAGTGTTCCGCTGGGAGTCAATCATATCCCCATCAAACGTGCACTGACCACGACCAGCACTGCTATCTTCGTACCGTTTACCACTCAGGAACTTTTTATGGCAGGAGAATCCCTGTATTACGGATTAAATGCACTCAGCAACAACATGATTATGGTGGATCGTAAAAAGCTGAAAAACCCGAATGGACTAATCCTTGGTACACCTGGATCCGGTAAATCCTTTGCTGCAAAAAGAGAAATCACCAACGCTTTCTTTGTCACGAAGGATGACATTATCATCGGAGATCCGGAGGGTGAGTATTATCCACTGGTCCATGCACTTGGCGGACAGGTCGTACACATTTCACCGACCAGTAAGGATTATATCAATCCGATGGATATCAATATGGATTATTCCGATGATG
>OGXP01001684.1_pt1 | contig 17345 bp, 7 predicted proteins | sample 1576351 | NCBI WGS metagenome assembly OGXP01 (sample SAMEA3541517, study PRJEB24748) | human gut metagenome | biome: human gut; feature: human-associated habitat; material: faeces | place: China | collected 2012
TATAGCTTTCTGCTTTTTCCATTTGTTCATACGGCTGGTCGGGCGACAGTCCTGCTTCTCAACGCCTTCGGCGACGGTGGACATGCCGAGTGCGCGGGCCATCTGCACAATGCTTTCAACCACGGCGCGCTCGCGGGGCGTACCCTCGGTGTCGCGGAAAAAGGCGATGTCCAGCTTGAGCACGTCGAGCGCGATCTCCTTAAGCATGTTGAGCGACGAGTACCCCGTGCCGAAATCGTCCATCGCACTGCGGAACCCACGGGACGGAAGGGCCGCCATCAACTCACGGAACAGCGCGAAGTTACGGATCACCATCGTCTCGGTGCACTCAAGCTCAAGCATTCCGGAATCGATACCGTACTTGTCACGGATCGCTGAATAACGGTCGAGGAAATCGCCCTGCGCAATGCTCAGGCGAGACACATTCACCGAAAGCCTCAACGGAGGCAGGCCGCGCGAACTCCGGGACGCCAGATAGGCGCACGCCTCTTCGAACACAAAAGCATCCAGATCCACGATGAACCCGTTGCGCTCGAACAGCGGGATGAAGTCGCCGGGCGAAACCATCCCGTATCCCGGGCGCTCCCAACGCACCAGGACTTCGGCGCCAAACAGCGCGTCTCCATGCTGGATATCCACCTGCGGCTGAAGATGGAGGCAGAACTCCCGATTGCGCAGGGCCTCCTCCATGCAGCTCTCGATGGTCTTTTCGTAAAGAACCCGCTTGCGCATCTCCTCGGAATACAAGGCGTACTTGCTGCCGCTGAGGTGTTTTACGCTCTTCTGCGCAAGGTTAGCCCGGTCGAGCATATCGTCAATGCTGAGAATGTCCTCTGGGCGCTCGACCAGATAAATACCCGCGATCATCTCCACGCGGAACCGACGATTCGCCAACCCTTCAAACCGGGTCAGCAGATCCGAGCAGCGCAGGAACCGCGCCACCAAATCGTCGATATCCCGATAGCACCGCAGCAGGGCAAAGTTGTCGCCGGAAATACGCCCGAACGTCTCTCCCGGGCGCGCGCCTTCCGCAATGAGCTCGGCCCAGTAGCTGAGCAACTCGTCGCCGATGTCGTATCCGTAGATATCATTGATGAACTTGAAGTTGCGGATATCGCAGTACCAGAGCGAATATTTGCGGTCGCCGCGAGCGGCCAGCAGTTCCGCCGCGTCCGTCTTGAACTTGGCGAAATTGCTGTATCCCGTAACCGGATCGTGCTCCGCCTGATAGCGCAGATGGCGCAGTGCCCGCACGTTATCGTCCATGTCCGAGATCGTACCCACAATACGCAGGAGCTTGCCCTGCGCATCGCGCTTGAGCGTCGCCGCGATGCGGCACCAAATGAACGCGCCGTCACGGCGCAGGCGCACCGTCGTCTCCACCTGATCCTCACGGTACAGCGAAGCGTGAAACGCCTTGAAATCGGCCATATCACGCGGGTGCACCGTCAATGACCGGAGCATGTCCGGCACATTGCCGGGATTATTGCGGCAATCCAGCAGCGAGCCCAAATACGGAGCGTAATGCAGCTGTTGTTCCGGCCCCCAGTCGAACACCACGCTCTTGGTCTGCTCCACAATGATCCGGTAACGCTCGTCCATCATGTGCAGCCGCTGGAGCTCGGCATTCTCGCGGGAAAATTCGTCCAGCCGTTTGCGGTCGTCGATGCCGTGCACCCAGACGAAATGAAGCTTGTCCGCATCTTCCACGCACAGGACGTTTAAGGTTACCCAATGGTAACTATTATCCCGCCACAGGTAACGGAAATCTTCCTTCAACACGCCGTCGTTCAGCCGGAGAGAACGGGCGTTTGCTACAACCCTGTCGTAGCGCTCCCGATCTTCGGGGTGGATCATGGACTCCCTCACCATCGCCTTCAGGTCGTCCAGCCTGCCCTCATCGGGAAGCGGGAGGAACGTCCCGCTGGAGTGCCGGATGATGCGGAAGGTGTTCCGGGTGAGGTTGCATTCGTAGATTTCCCCGGACTCCTCACTCAGGGCAAAGTCATACAGCAGGGCGACGCGGCTGCGCTCGCGCTCATGCCGTTTTTCGGTGATGTCGGTGATAGTGCTGTAGCACAGCCGGGAACGGCCCGACGTGGCGAAGAAGAACCGTGACTGGATCCACCGGGTTCCCCCTGCGGACATCTTCGCCCGGTATTCGCAAAGGAGTTCCCGTTTGTCCGACTCGAACACCTGCCGCAAATTTTCGATGCGGCAAAGCGCATACACGTCTTCGCTGTCCTCAGCGACGATGTTGGAGCGTACCGTCTCCTTGAGCATGGCCTCATAGTCGCCCTGGGACGGAATCTTCTTTCGGGCGAGGAATTCCCCATACGGCACGGTATACAACCCCGTATCGAGATCAATGCGCAGGACAAGGCCGTAAGCATACCGGAACAGGCAGGAATGCTCTCCTTCCGAGTCGTAAACCGGAAGCTCGTCCAGCTCCCTGCCTCCCCGGGCTCGGAATTTCATCCGGTACATATCGTCGTCCGCGAGCTGGAACAGGGCATCGTAAGAGATCTGCTCATGGGAATAGGCCACGCCGATGCTCACGGAAAGCTTGCAATCCGCATATTCATTGCCAAGCGTGGCGGAGATGGCTTCCCGGATGCGCCTGGAGACGTCCAGCGCCTCGGTGCGCGAAGGAACATCCTGCATGAAGGCGATGAATTCATCCCCGCCCGTGCGGGCCACAAAATCCCGGGTACGGAAAGATTCCTGCAACAGCTTGGCGAAAGCGATCAGCACGGCGTCGCCGCGCAGATGGCCGTAGCGATCGTTGACGCGCTTGAAATGATCAAGATCGAACACCAGCAGGGCCGAAGAATGCCCTCCGCGGTGGATATCCAAATACGTCTGGATAAACTGCTGCGCGTACTCGCGGTTGTAGAGCCCTGTGAGCGGATCGAGCCGGGTCTGGCGGATCAGCTCGTCCTGCCGCATTTTGCGTTCGGTGATGTCGAGGAGCAGGCAGATGCACACGGGCTCTCCTTCCCCGTCCACAACGAGCCGCCCCTTTTCAAGGACCCAGATGACCTGCCCGTCTCCCTTTCTGATGCGGTATTCCTGCTCATAGCAGCCGTTCACGGCCTCGCGCCATGCGGTGCGGAAAAGGGCCACGTCATCGGAGCAAACAATGGCCTCAAGGCCGCCCGCCATCAACCCCTGGAAAACGTCCCGTTCATAGCCGAGGAAATGCAACATCCCCTCGCTGATGTAGGCCAGGCGCCGCTCGTCGCCTCCGTCAGTGACGAAAAAGCCCCCCTCAAGGCTGGAATCGATCAAAGACATAAAATAACGCTGGCGGCGGTAGTCGGCCTCACGGCGCTGTTGCTCGTCAATGTCGGTGTAGAAGCAGTACAGCACCTCATGGCCGTTCCACCGCTCTTCCGCGCGGCAGGCGTCCAGGCGCACCCATATGTCGCTACCGTCCTTCCGGCGGACACGAAAAGGGATGCTGAACCGTCCGGTGGCTTTGCGGTTGCGGATCTCGTCGTTGCCCACGATCAAATCTTCGGCATACACAAAGTTGATGGCACGATTGCCGAACTGGTCGCGGACTTCTTCCCGCGTATACCCGATCATACAGAAAAACTGATCATTGGCCTCAAGGATGGTGTACTCGGCATCGGCGGCGAGCTTTGCAAAACCGTTGAACACTACGGCTTCCAGCTCGGCGTTCTTTTCCTTGAGCGAAACCACGCTTTGCTGAAGCTGCTCCTGGAGCTCATGGGAGCGGGTGATATCGACGACGATGCTGACGATAACGGGCCGCCCATCCTCGGAAATATTGCGCAATCCCCGGTCAAGGACCCAAATGTAGGACCCGTCCCGCCTGAGCATCCGATAGGAGACTTCATAGCTGTCAGTGACGGTCATCGCCTCCTTAACTAGAGTGCTGACGCGGTCGCGGTCGTCGGGATGGATACCGTTTTCAACCATCCCTCGCGTGTCCTCCACAAAATCTTCATACGAACTATATCCAAGGTACCCGAGGAGCTGCTCGTTGATGAAATAAAGGGGGAAGCCCTTTTCGATATAGCCGCCGATAAGCCCGCCGGGAATGCTGTTCTTAAGCAGCTGGAACGCGCTGCGCCGGGACTGCGAGGAAAGCTCGCTCCCTTCCCCAAGGAAAGAGGTAGGGAAGAATTCGCCGTCCGGCTGTTCGCCGCTGGGAAGGGAGGCGTGGATGCCCAGAATGAGGCAGCGCCCATCCGGGACTTCGCCGCACATCGCGGAAATGCGGACGTTCACCCCTTTTCCGCTGGAGGGATCGACGACGCTCATGTCACCGTCCGTATAGCACGCCTCGCCCGCTTCCACGGAATAGAGATTCCGCAGCTTTACGTCGAAGGAGCCCGGCGTGGCCTTGAACTCCTCGATAAGCAGCTCGCGGCAATCGCAAAACCCCCTGCCGGCGCGTTCAAAATCTCCTGTCCCTATCCAGCGGATATCGTCAGCGAGGCAATCAAGCGTTTTATCCAGATCGCGTAAATGGAGGTAAGCATCAAAAAAACGGCGGACGACGTCCTCGGAACGGGAAGCGATTGTTTGCATAGAGGCACCAGATCAAAAAATATTTTGTGATCACTAGCCTGTGTCAAGGAGGCAAAAAGGCGCCTCAAACGGGAAAATACAGGCACTTGAGGAGATTATCCCCCCACGAATGAATCGCGGTTTTTCGGATATGGGACAGTTCCCCTTCTTCACACAGGGGCCCCAACAATAGGACGGCTATGTAAAAGGAAGATGGAAAACGGTCACCTCCCTTACCATACAATCGGTTTCCGTACCGTTATCTTCACTGCAAAAACAGGTTACGCAGTATGATGCATATACACCAAGGCGGTATTCCAATCCCTTTGGTGAAAACCCGGCGAAAATATAAAAAAACCTCATATCCATAACGGGGGCTATGCCGTACGGAAAAGGATGGCAACCCCCGGCACCCTTGGCGGGGATATCCGCACTGGCGGAGCGGGATAAGCCTGCCCTTATCGTTGGGCAGGGGAGGTACGGCTCGTCAGAATGACCGCCTGCGGCAATATGCCCTCCAGGATGCGGCTCCATACCCACCCTTTTTCGGTATATCGGCCACCGGGATACGGCCAAATGCCCTCCGCGATCCCCCGAAAAAACTTCATGCGCAAGGGCTGCGGGGGGCCCCTCAGTATTTCAGAAAATAAAGGAGGACATAAGAAAGCTTCATCCAGCCACACAAAAAGTAGAAGGCCCCCTGAACCAAGCAGGAAAACGGCTGTCGGATCCGTGCGCCAACAGACCGAGGGACCTCGTTCGGCGGGCCTTTCCCTTTTCGCCGAAAAATCCTACCCTTGGAAGAAAGGGCGCGGACGACGCCTCCAACCTTTTTCACACAACGCCATGAAGACAGAATTCGAAACAGCCACAACGGATCTTGCGCGCCGGGTCCCGCCTCACAGTGTGGAAGCCGAGCGGGCCGTGCTCGCCGGACTGATCCTGCGCCCTTCCGCAATGGGACAGATCGCCCCCATGCTGCACCCGGAAGATTTTTACCTGCCCGCGCATCAGACGCTGTACGCGGCCGCCCTCGGGCTTCACACCGATAACCGGCCAGTGGATCTCGTTACCCTTGCGGAACATCTGCGCGATCAAGGCTCGCTGGAACAGGCGGGCGGCGCGGCTTATATCGCGGATCTGGCGCAGTCGCATGTCAGCGCGGCAAACGCCGAGTATTATGCCAAGCTCGTACGCGACAAATCCATCCAGCGCGGGCTCATCGAGGCGGGGGCTAAAATCGTTTCGACTGGCTTCGACACTTCAAAGGATCTGGCCGGGCTCATCGACGAGGCCGAGCAGTCCGTTATGGCGGTATCCAGCCGCACCAGTTCCGGCGGATTCAGGCCGGTGCAGGCGCTCGTGGGAGACGTGGTGGACGCCGTGCTCAAGCCCGCAGCAGGCGGGATCACCGGGCTCGCTACTGGCTATCCCGAACTCGACGCCATTACGCGGGGGCTCCAGCCTTCGGATCTGATCATCATCGCGGCGCGCCCTGCGATGGGCAAAACCGCCCTCGCCCTCAACCTCGCCATGCGCGCCGCCATCAGCGAAGGCGCGCCCGTGGGCATTTTCTCGCTGGAAATGTCCGAACACCAGCTTGTCCAGCGTATGATCAGCCTGTGGGGAAAGATTCCGCAGGAGCAGCTTTCCACAGGCCGCCTCAGCAAAGCCGAGGGATCACGGTTCTTCGAAACCGCAGACCTGCTCCGGACCGCACCGCTGTTCATCAACGAAACGCCCGCCATCAGCACGCTCGAACTCCGTTCACAGGCCCGGCGGCTCAAGGCCGAGCACGGCCTCGGGCTCATCGTGGTCGACTATTTGCAGCTTATGCGCTCTTCACGGCGCACGGACTCCCGTGAACTCGAAATTTCGGATATCTCCCGTTCGCTCAAGGCTATAGCCAAGGAGCTCGACGTACCGGTCGTGGCCCTTTCGCAGCTCAACCGTAAGGTTGAAGAACGTAAAGACAACCGCCCCATGCTCTCGGACCTGCGTGAATCCGGAGCCATCGAACAGGATGCGGACATCGTGATCTTCCTTTACCGCGACGAAGTATACAAGCCCGATACGCCGAAAAAAGGCATCGCGGAACTTATCATCGGCAAGCACCGCAACGGGCGCGTCGGGACCGTGGAACTGGCCTTCCTGCCGCAGTACACCGCCTTCGAACCGCTTGCCAAGGATCGCTGATCGGCGATGGTGGATTCAACAAGCATACATTCCTTTCAAGAGGATACAAAAGCGTTGGGGAAGGGAGACTTTTCTGAAAAACCCCCTTCCCCAACGCGGTCACTTTGCATCTATCTCCCTTCCCAAAGGGTTCTATAAAGATCGAATTTTTGCCCGCAGCGTTCTGAAGTGCTTTCCCTTTGAAACGAGAGCTCGTTTCAAGAGCAACGCTCCAGCCAATGCCTCTAGAGGCAAGCCACAATGTACGGCGTGTTTTGGAAAATACACAGATCTCTCCCTCTCCCTGCATGACACAACACCCGCATGGGGCTTCCGGGTGGCAGATGCAGCCGGATACGGCCCAGGAGCGGTGTCATCGCCTATTTTTTCGTCTCTTTAGGGGGCTCTTTCTTTTACAGGATATAAATTTTATTTTCTATTTTCAATGTATTAGCATATATTCTTTCCGGGAATTCCATAAAAACAAATTTTATACTTGAAAAAGAATTTCAATTTCATTATTGTCTTTTCACGGACGACGAGGAAACAGGCAGTATCCCGTCTCCAGTCAAACTGTTGCCGAGAAATCGGCACAGGAGCCGGGAGGTGGTTGGCCCGGCTTCCCAGCCGGATGCCGATCCCCCCCCTCGGAAGCAGTCCTTCGGCATCCGGCAAAGAAATTTCCTAATACGTGGCTGTTTCTCAGCTTCGCGTGTTCTCATTGCCTTTTCCAGCCAAAAAGAGCGAGTGTGCAAGGACAAAACCGTTTCATCATGGAGTACATCATGAGCAAAGTACTGATTGTTTACGGCTCCACGACCGGCAACACAGAAGCTCTCGCGGAAATCCTCGGACGCCTTATCCAAGAGGCTGGGCATGAGACTGCCCTCCTCAACGCCGCTGACGCCAGCGCACCCAGCCTTTGCGATGGGTGGGATATGATCCTTTTCGGTTGTTCCGTATGGGGCGACGACGAAATAATCCTGCAGGACGACTTTGACGCGTTGTTCCAGCAGTTCGACCTCATCAGCGCCAAGGGGCACAAAGTAGCCTGTTTCGCCACAGGGGACAGCAACTTCACATACTTCTGTGGAGCTGTCGACGTTATCGAAGCCGCTCTTGAACGGCTTGGCGCGGATGTCGTCGTTGAAGGCCTTAAAATCGACGGACAGGCCCAGTCCGACCAGCCGGAAATCCAGGAATGGACCAAGGCTGTCATTGAAGCTCTGTAAGCGCTAAGAAAGTCTTCCTTCGAAATGCTCGTTTCCTTGCGAGCACAACGGGCCGGAGTCCTCTCGACCTCTCCGACCCAACCTCCTCCTTGCGCCCCGGTTCGACCGCCGAACCGGGGCGATACTTTTTCCCCATCATGAGGCTCTTACGGTAGCATGGCCACCTCAAGCTACCCTCCTCTTCCATGCCGCCCTACCACCGAATGGGGCTTTCTGCCGTAATCCTTGACGTGCGGAACCTTCCGCGAGTGTGTGCGTCGAGCTTCTTGTACGCTGGTGCTCTTCAAGCACTCTCATCCCATACCATTTCTGATAAGAGCTAAAAACATCCTCTTTGAGAGTGACTTTTCTTGAATATACTGTTTCCACAGTCATTTTTATCAGTCAACGGCTGTCACTGACAACTTTCAACAGATATCCATCCAGTGCGTTTCTCCGTCGATTTCTTTGGATAAACTGTTTCTGGTCATCATTACCTGTTACCGCCAGACAACATCTGCAAACAGCAGTGGATGACTGACAATGATAGCTCCGGACTGGCACTGTCAGACATACAAAAAACAACACGGCAAAATGGTCACGAATAAACTATACTATGGTAAAATAACAAGCTTTATTTGCATCAATGACAACCGCTGAAATACGGTAGAGAGGTGTCATCTCAAAGCGGAGGCCATAAACTTTTGCCATCCAAAACAACACGGCAAAATACTCGCTATTTCATATTAACATATTGAAATAATAAGTTAATATAATCAAAAAGAATCATACTCTCTTATGTTTGATTCTCCTAAGCCCACCGAGAGCTTAGACGGGAAAATTCTGACGCGTTGTTTCAGGTGTCAACGAAAACAGCATGTTATCGATGATGACAGCTAAGGTGAGTTCATGACGGATTATGACATGCATCAGTTGTCACATGTCTTTTCAGAAAAGAGTACGGAAGAGTGTTTGAGATTACCCGTACGGCAATATGCCCACTAATTGTGATTAATATATTGAAAAATATGATATACTTTTAAAATACCCAAAACGTCCAAACGTCCACTGGCAAAAGAGATATCCCATCACTGTCAAAAAGGAGAACAGAGGGGAGCACATATATAATGATGGAACGCCAGTAAGGACTACGCGGCCATTCTTGCGCGTAAGGCGCCAGAGTGGCATATAAAAAAGGCCGTTTAACACGGCCTCGCTTGTCTAGTCCTCTTTCCTGCGCCCTCGCCTCCGGGACGGGAGGGCTTCAGCTGTACGGTTGAGGATCACGATATTCCCCTTTGTCAGAATACTGGTTTTCTCCAGCACCTTCTTTTCCGCCAGTTCCGCGATAGCGTCCCGAATCTGTCGGCGTGTTTCCTTTAACGGCGAACGCAGATCCATATTCAGCGCCAATGCCAGCGTGCGGATATCTCCCCGAAAAACCGGATTTTCCCTATGCGACTGGCAGAAGCGATACATAGCCTTCGCAATGCTTCCCCTGATCTGGAAACGTTTGGCCACGTCAATCCAAGTGAGCCGATTGGCCACGTACATTTCCCGGAAGAACGGGCTGATCGTTACTGAAATATCCCGTTCCGCATCATTTTTCCCGCGCAGGCGCAAATTCGAGATAATGTGCGTGAGGTCATAAAACGTCTCCTGCCCCCTTTCTCGCACCACCAATTCTATAGTCCCGTGCGCGAGGCATGTGAGCCCCGTTACCAAGCGCGTATAATGGTTCTTTCCCGGCCTCTTATGCCCCATCAGACGCAGAATCGGCAGCAACGGGCCACGATACGTGAATTTTCCCGTACCGCTCTCCGGGAATGCCGAACGCACGGGTTCCGGAAAAGCCTCCACGCCGCCAGAAACATACGGCGCCTCGGGAAGATCCGGGGCGACGGGCACAAAACCTTCTTCCGTATCCTTCACAGAAAGCGCTCCTGTCGAACGAACATGACGAGCCTCGGCCCCTTCCGCCCCGGATTCAATGATCGCCAGCAGAGCCATCAGCACGTCCTCTTCCTCAACACTGAGTTTCGGCCCTGTATAAAGGATATCACCCCACGGCCCCGAAGAAATGCGTTCTTTAAAGAAGAAGGCCCCAGATGCCGCGATGCTGCCTTTTTCACGCGATGTAATATCGGGATCACGCATGAGCGCGTCCCGGCGTCCCTTTTCAAGGTTATTCATCGGAAAAAACGGCGAAACGCGTGCAATACTGGTTGGATAGCCACACCAAAGCGAAGGGCGTTCCTCCTTAGGAGCTGGCAGGGGTGCTGCGGCTGGGACGCTCTCAACCGGGCTAGGCGCAGGGACAGGCTTTGGAGAAGCCGTCCTGACGACCTCGCACGCCACCTCTCGCGCCTGTTCACGAGCAAGCTCCTCAAGGCTCACAGGCGAGGGCCGTTTCCGCTCCTCAGGCGCGGCAAGCGCACGACAAGCTTTGGAGGAAGGGCTTCCGCTTCTACGCCACTCTTCAATGATCGCAACGATAAACGACGGAACATCCTTCCAGTCGAGCGCATCGATCTGTGCGGCAAGCGTAGGATTATACAGCCTCAGGCGTTCCCGCTCCTCAGCAGAAAGAGGGGAAGGGACAGCCTTCTCAAGAAAACCTTGCAACGCTTCACCCACGGATTTCATCTTATTGGTCATGGCAACATTCCGCATTAGAGCGCCAGCTTGCCATCCGGACGGCACAAGAGCTGCCGGAAAGTGCTGAACCCCGGAGGTGCCGGGCACGCATCCATAGAAGAAAAAGGTGTCAAACTCCGCAAAAGGCCTTTCTTCCCTCGGCCCAGCCGTCCATTTCCGACTCTAAAAAACACTGATGGCGAGTATTGCCCGTATCCATTTACCGCTTTTATTGAGGATGATCATTGACTTTTTTTGAGTATCATGCAAAAAATTCGACACATCACACGCAAATTGGAGGATCTCATGGCAGCGAAAGTCATTGCTTTTGCAAACCACAAAGGTGGCGTAGGCAAGACCGCGAGCACTGTTAACGTAGCGTATTGCCTCGCTAAACGCAAACGCCGTGTGCTTGTTGTGGACTGTGATCCTCAGGGAAACGCGTCGCTGACCCTCGGAACCGTATCCCCATACGAACAACCCCGCACAGTGGCAAACCTCTTTACCGGGCTCTCGTTTTCGGCAGCGGCCGTGCCTTCCAAATACGAAGGGTTGGATCTGATCCCTGCCAATCTGAATGTATACGCTACGGTAAGCACGCTTTCCAATTCCATCAAGCGCTTTTTCGGTTTCCGGCAAGCGCTCGATAAGGCAGCTTTGAACACCTACGATTACATTCTGCTGGATTGCCCACCCACCATTGAGGGTGCGCTCCTGACCAATGCGCTTATCATTACGGACTATATCATCATTCCGGTCGGGGTTGAGGACACTTATGCCCTTTCCGGCGTAAGCCATCTTATCAAAGTCGCGGAAACCCTGCGCGCTGACACCGAATCGAATCTTGCGATCATGGGCGTACTGCTGACCATGTACGATGGTCGCAATAACGCCGCGAAAACCATCCGTAATGTGGCAATCGGGACCTTTGGCGAAGAAATGGTCTTCCGTACGACTATCCCCAGGAATACTACACTAAATAAAGCTGTTATGAGTAACCTTGCGGTCTGTGACTATGATGACGGTTGTTCTTCCTGCCGCAGCTATCGTGAGTTGGCACAGGAAATGGAAGCCCGCCTTGATCCCAAGAACGCATGATTATTCAAAGAAGGGCATAGAATAAAAGATGCTTGTCCTGTAGTTTTATATTCCTCTTTTTCGGATTATAAGTTTACCATTGGTAACATTCAATTCTTTCCCGGAAGAAACAAAGTGTACACGTATGAGCCAAATTCTATTGTCCCCCGCACATGTTACCTATAAGTAAAATATCCTCTCGACAAGAAAAGGCTCTTCTTCTCTGTCCACTTTATCCTCTTCCTTCCGTAAGGAACTGACATGGCTAAGAAATCAAGCATGCCGGACTTTACCTTCGCTCTCGGTGCCGACCTTCGAGAAGCGGCTGCTAAGATGCGTAAAATGAGTCAGCCGCCGAAGCATCAATCTGCCCAGCAATCTGATGAGGCCGTAGATGCCATGTCCGAAGATGCAGAAGTTACGGTTGAATCCTCAGCAGTAGAGCCCCCCATTGCTAAAAAAGAGACCTTAACGCCAGAGCCAAGTTCTGATGCAACCATTGGCGTTGACGTTTCTCCAACAGATTTACCATATTGTGAAGAGTCGACCGTCACAATCGAACAATCCGAAGATATTGTTGCACCTGTAGACTCTACTTGTTCTGTAACCGATGGCTTACAGCCTCTTCAAGAGGCCATATCCGAGTCCTCTCAAACGGCTGAACAGAAAGTAGTAGACACTCCTGAGATACCTGCAGAATCCCCTGAAAGGGAACATATGGAGAGAACTCCTCAGGTAGACCTTTCTACTCTACTTACTGGTGGAGAGAAAACAGAACCTTCTCAAGGTCCTTCTTCTGAATCGCGTTCGGCAGAGGCTCCAAACGCTGTTTGTGCACCAGAGGCAGGTTCTGCACACACACTCTCAGGTATTCAGGATGAACCTTCTGATATCCCCGTACAGGCAGCTCAAACCGATCTGGATTACGATAAAAAACCGTCAATGACAGCTAATGATAGTTCTATACAGAAATCAGCAGGAATAAACAGCAAAAAGCAGTCCTTTGCTGCTATCCCTCCAAAAACAGTTCATATAGACACAAACTGTCACCAACAGTCTCCGGTGTTTGACGGCAGAACGTCAGCTGTCAATGACAGTCCTGTACCAAAGCATAATTACAAAGCCACTGCCCTCAATTCTGATGAAGTAAAAAAGTCACCGAATGTAGCCAACCGCTCAATATATTCACAGATATCGCCAGTCACAAACAGTCACTGACTATCAAACTTATTCAAATGCAATAACGGTGTCCCCTTGTTCTAGCGAAGAGACTCTTCTTCCAAGAGATTCTTTTCAATCTAGGACTGTTACCCCTCCAAGATCCACCATCGCACACTCTCCGTTGCAAGATGATGGCTTCAAATTGTCACAAGCCGTCACTATAGTGGCGAATGACCATAAACAACCTACTGACTCTAGAAAAGTTCAACAAGAACGGGATATAACAGTACAACGTGGTATCTCGCCGTCCATCATTGCGGCCACCCTTCAAGACGCCCATCTTGGCGGAGCCCGCCAGATACTTTTAGATGCACTCACTGCACTGAGGCAGCAATCCCCCCAGGTCGTCGTTAACCTAAAACGTCTTGCTCCGGCTATCGGGCTTTCCTACGGCACCGTCCGTAACACCATCAGCCGCCTTGTACGTGAGGGCGTCATCTGTACTACGCAAGTTCGCACGGGGGATGCTCATGGTGTGTGTGTTGAATTTATTGATGACAATCCATTACCGACAATGACTGCTTCTTCACGTACTAGACAGTCAACGCTCTATCAACAGCAGCCACAGACAGTCATAAAAACTGAGATCCCCCCCTCTTTACCACTTGATGACACGTGTATATGGAATACGGATGGGGATCTTATCGCTATTTTGTGGCCCTTCGCAGCGAATGCCGGTTTCGGACCAGCCCATCTGGCACAACTGAAGCGTGCCTATCAGCTGCAGGGATGGGAACCGGAAAACGTATCGCGGTGTCTGCGTTATCTTGATTGGGAACTTGCCAATGGCGTCTCATCAGGGCCTGAACACGTCACCGCGTGGCTCCGCACCATGCAGCGGCAAGGGCACTATCCTCGTCCAGAAGGCTATGTAGACCCTGAAGTTCTGCGTCTTCGCCAACAAGCCGACGAGGAACGCGAACTCGCTGAAGCCCGTACCCGCTTCAAGTAACTCTTTTCCCCTTTCTTTTTCTTACCGGAAGCAACACGATGTCCGTCATCTACGCAGGCATCCCATCCATGACTGTCCATTAGGGCATCACATTTTATCAAAACAGCTAATGACAGCTACTGACTAATATGAACAGCTTCTGATTGTTTGTTATAACACCTAAATTTCCAAAACTTAACAAGCTGTTATGAGCAGTCATCAACACTACCATCAACAGGCACTGTCTGTTGATGGTAGTGTTGTTTCTCATGAGGAGTCATTTACCTGAGGAATTTCCCCCCCAACCTCTCTCTCTCTCTCTCTCTCTCTCTCTCTCTGCGTTTTTTTCTTTAAGGGCATTTTGGCTTTTTACTCTGGGAGAAAACATGCTCTTATTGAACTCCTTTGGAATACTGAACTCCTTATAGGGGGCTTCTGGCTATTGCTGCTCAAGGGTTTTGCGGTATCTGCGGTGGGCATTATGCCGTATTTCGGTGGGGGATTGACCGAGAAAAGGTGGGCATTTAACCGTATAGAAGAAACCGTTTTGCCGAAAGTGGGCATTATGCCGAATAGAGAAAAATGGAATTTTCCCATTTTGGCTCAGCCCATTTTTTCTAGAGCAGAGAAACGGATTGTTAGTTTGGGGAGGATATTTGTATTTGGAAAAAATATGTTACTTTAGAGTAAAATATGAACGTCCTTTGCTGTACATCCTTTTACGCATTGGAGGTTGAACTGCTTTCAGGGCATAGTATAGGCTTCCCCCCGGAATAGGAGGCTTGCGCATCGTACATTGAAGGTCATTCCCCTAGGAGACGGACAGTAGACCCACTGGGGTAAAGAGAGGCGAAACGTCCAGAGGCGGAGGTTCCATTAATGCGGTCTAGAAAAGCACTTCTTTGTGATGTCGAGTTTCCAGAGATATCTCTCCGCAGGGAAGCTAAAAAAGGCGAGGAAGCGTATGTTTCCTCGCCTTGGTGTTTTTTCCGGCCCTGTCCGTTATTCGCCGTATACGGCATACCCGCCTTTACCACGGTGTTTTTTGAGATGATAAAGGGCTGCGTCGGCGTGGGAGAAGAGGGTGGGGTAGTCTTTACCGTGCCGAGGATAGAAACTGATACCCATACTGACCGAAATGCGGTAGCCATTGGGGTAGTCGATCTCGGCAAGACGGGCAGTGATCTGGCGGCAACGTTTTCGGATGACACTCTCGTCCAGGGCGTCGCGGGCAAAGACAGCGAATTCGTCTCCGCCGATGCGTCCGGTGATGTCCGAGGAACGGAACCCGTCACGCACCGCTGAGGCGACGGTGAGGATTACCTCGTCCCCGAACAGGTGGCCGTACGTATCGTTCACATTTTTAAAGTCGTCGATGTCCACGATGATCAGGGCATGAGTGCCCTCGGAGAGCATATCCTCGGCAAGCTGCTTAAAAGTCATTTTATTGTAAAGGCCGGTGAGCATGTCCGTCTGTGCTTCTCGGCGCAGGCGGTCTTCTTCAAGCTTTTTTTCGTTGATGTTTGATAACCTGCCGATGAACTTGGTGGGCTTGCCGGCGTTATCGCGCAGGATTTTGAAACAGACTGTAAACCATTGGTATATGTTTTCCGCGGTCAACAACCGAGCGTCGAACCGCATAAAGTCGTCCTCCGAGCGCTCGGTGCTCTTCGTATTGGGGAGCAGATGAAGATCGTCAGGATGGACAACCTCCAGGAAGTGCTTGTCACGCAGGTAATGTTCAATGCTGCGCGGGCGGTTGAACAGTTTTTCAAAGTTCGACGAAAAGGTAAGGGTATCGGTGGCGATATCCTGTTCAAAGAGGATTTCTTCTGTGATTTCGGTGATGACGTTATACCGTTGCTGTTCCATTTCAAGAGCGCGGATGATATTCTTTTGCTGGGTGATATCTATAAAGACACCCTGAAAGAGAGGGTACCCCTCCCACTCGCCAACACGTTTGGCCCGCAGGTAGATCCATGACGTCCCGCCGTCCTTGCGCAGAATGCGGTATTCCGCCTTGAGGGAATCATTTTTCTGGGCGTGTTCGCGGAAGGTTTTGAGCATGGTCAACCCATCTTCAGGATGGACGACGTTGATCCCGCGGTTCCCAACATCGCGGGCGTAGTCTTCCCGTGTACGGCCTGAAAGGGCATAAAATCCGGCGTTCGCCCAGATGACGCGGAACGAGTCGTCGAGTGCGAAACGGGCCACGCCGCCGTCCACGCTGTCGATGAGCGCTTGTAGTTCCCGGTAGGTGCTGGTGGCCCGTGCGCGGGCTTCTTCGGCCTCGCGGGTCTGACGGTTAGCTATTTCGAAGCTGTTCTTGAGTTTGCCGACCATCGTATTGAGAGCCGAAGCCAGTGCGCCGAGTTCATCGCTCCTGCGGATATTGAAGGTCTGGTCGAGATTGCCCTCCGCCACGCTTTCCGCAAAATGGACTCCCTTGCGCATAGCCGCGACTACGCGGCAGACGACAAGGAACATAAAGAACAGCGCAATACATACGGCGGCAAGAGCCACGGCGGCCGTGCGGTCGCGCATGAGCTGGACGTCGGACATCATGAAATCGCGGGAGACGGTGGCTATGACGGTCCAGCCGTTGGGCAGCGTATTGAAGGTGCTGTAATAGGTCATGCCGTCGCGTTCGTTTTCGAAGGATCCGGATCCACCGTCGGATATGGCTTCGAGTATGGCCTGTTCGATCATGGCATTGCCGATCATTTTCTGCCTGTCGGGGTGGAGGATGATTTGCCCATTGGGATCGACGACATAGACGATACCTTTCCCGTGCATGGTCACCGGATCGATGGTATGGGAAGCGATGTAGTCCATGTTGATGGCCCCGACGAGCACCCCTGAGACTTCGCCGTTCACAAAGACGGGTTCGCCGAGGAAAAAGGCGTAATAGCCTTTGGTACGCGTGATGAGCGGTCCCTGCACGGAACTTTTGCCGAGCATGGCCTCACGGTAGTACTCCCTGTCGGAGCGATTCTGCCCTTCGCCCATGTTTTCCGTGGAGGCCTCGACCGTCCCCTGTTTGTTGAGAAAAATAAGGGAGTCCACGTAATTATAGATAGCGACGCTTTGGTTGATCTGCTCAAGGAAGATCTTTTGCTCCGGTGCGCTGCGGTCTGTTTTTTTTTGAGTGAGGAGCCATTCGGCGTATTGCTTGACGATCTGCCGCTGTGCGGAAAGACGCATGTAGTTGCGGGTGGATTCGAGCATGAACGCTATTTCACGGCTGACCGCTTCCACCACAGTGGCTTCGATGGTGACGATGTTGGATGAAACAATTTTTTTGGCGTTGTCGTAGGCGCTCCCGGCCACGAACGCCAAAGCGATGCTCATAATCAGGGCAATGGGAGCGAGCATCCGGGTTGTAAGCGACATGTGTATCCTTTCGGGGAATTCAAAAAAGCGTTCAGGGCACGAAAACTTTTTTGTGGTCTATCCCCCTATCGACAAGTGATTTTTAGAAACGTATCTTCTGTCAAGATAACGTCTGTCCATTGTTTTTGTCCAGATTTTCCTGTGCCCAATCCGGGTGT
>OGXP01001697.1_pt1 | contig 17201 bp, 17 predicted proteins | sample 1576351 | NCBI WGS metagenome assembly OGXP01 (sample SAMEA3541517, study PRJEB24748) | human gut metagenome | biome: human gut; feature: human-associated habitat; material: faeces | place: China | collected 2012
GAAACAGTAGTTAATTATAACGAAGATATTAACAAACTTGGTGTAGTTGTACAAGTCCACCGGGACGCCCTGGTGGGCAGCGACGGCTCCATCTATAAGCTGGTCACCCAGGAGAATGGGAAAAAGACCGCCCAGGTCATGCTGGTGGTGGGCACCGACGGCGGCGGGGCGCAGCACCCGTACTGGATCGACAATCTGGCCCTGGCCGTCCGGTTCCAGCAGGAGCTGATCTCCGACTATGTGAGTCTGGCCCGGCCCATCGTGCTGCGCAACAGCAGCTATAACCAGCAGCTATCGCCCGGCTACCTGCTGGTGGAGGTGGGGGGGCACGGGAATCCCCTCACCGAGGCGGTGGACGGAGCCCGCCTCTTTGCCCAGAGCGTCAGCCAGGTGCTGAACACCATGTGGGTGAAATAGCGCAGGAAAATGACAGGTCCCGGGACGCTGCTCCAAAGCGCCCGGGACCTGTCACTGAAAAAGAGGATTAAAATGAAACGAACTTGTCTCTTGTAAGTCTTAACCTATCAAAGAGTTGTTACAAAAGGAACGAAAAAGTATTACATAACCTTTAAATTTTCCGGGGACGGGACCGCTGTCCTGCTGGAACTTGGAGGGGCCCGCCCTTGACGCAGAGGAGAAAACCGGGTAAACTGGGGAAAGATCCGACTAACACCTACCCCCTATCCCTCGGGACAGGGGGCATTGGTGCGTTTTGGTTTCCATATCATGGAATATATCGGTACGAGGAGTGATATTTGATGGAGATACTCCGCTCTGTTTTGCGGGAGCTGCCGGAATTTCAGCAGCTGCTGGCGGCGCTGGACAGCGGACAGTCCCCGGCGGCGGTGTCCGGCCTGGCGGCGGTCCACCGGTAATTTTTTATTATTTTTCAAGTTTTCCACTAAATATCTTCTTTACCTTTTCCAGTATTACAGAAAAAATATATGAGCTTACAAAAATAAAACAAATCATAAAAGGAATATACCATATTGGATTTGGCTCATAATTTAAAATTTTATCCAAAAATATTGTCATAACACTTAAAATTCCAGCATGTACCAAATAAATATTAAAAGAGTGAAAAGCCATATTTGAAAAATCTATTTTTATCTTTTCTGATTTCAAATTGTTAAAAGCTAAATAAATGGAAACTGCTCCCCCCATTGTAAAAACAAAATTATTACTGTAAAAAATTGTAGGATTTTCCATAACATTTTTTCTTGCTAAAATTTCAACTGTAAGAAACATTAAAGTTAAAAAAATTATTGTTAAAAATATCATATTTCTAAAATTTATATTTTTACTTTTTATATTTTTTAATGAATAACCAAGAATAAAGTATCCAAGATAATTTATAAATTTAAACTGATTGAAATACCAGAAATATTTTAAATATTTAAAAATATCTTCTCTGTCATAAAAATTTATATAATTTAAAAATTCCTCAAAAAGAAAAATAAATAATCCTAAAATAAAAAAATTTATTCCTGTTTTAAAAAATTTTTCTTCACCTATTTTTTTCTTCAGTTTCAAAAGATAAGGAACTAAAAGATAAAGTCCTATGCTCATATACAAGTACCATAGATGATAATAGGGTGCTCCAACTATCCATGATTTTATTGGTGAAAAAATACTGTGCTTCAATTCTCCGTAAAGAATGTAATACATAAACTCCAAAGCATAGGAATACATAAAATATAAAAAACTCCAAATAACTGTCGGAACTATTATTCTGTTAAAAAATTTTTTATAATAATATTTTACATTAATATTTCTTTCATCTGAAAGTGCAAATCTCCCGCTCAGCAAAACAAATATCGGCACTGCAAGCCTTGTAAAAGAGTCGTAAAAATTTCCTACTGTAAATTTAAAATTTGGAGTTTCAACATATTTTGTCACATAAAATGCTGAAACATGAATTGAAATTACCATAACACATGCTATAATTCTTAAAAAATCCAGATTATTTTCCCTTTTCACTTTTCCCCCTTAATTTGTATAAATATTTATAATTTTTTATACACTTGTAAAAGATAGAAAAGAGATTAAAAATTTATAAAAATTTTTTAATTTATAATAAAAAAAACAGCCAGATTTTTAATTTTCTGACTGTATAAAAAATTATAATTAATTCTACTTTATTTTTATTAGCTGTTATTAAATAAAAGCACATACATTCACATACATTATAACATATTTTCACAAAAAATAAAAAAAGGCTATTGGCGAGATAACCTTTTTTCTTAAATTCACTTTGCATGTTTCAGATAATTCAATTATACACAATTTTTTTATTTTTCAACATAATAAAATAATTTTCTATTTCTGGTTCTTGCTTATTTTTAATATTGCAAATATAAGAGCTGCCGCTCCCATAAACTGCACAGGTGTAAGAAAATGTCTGTTAAAAATATAATCAAACACCACAGATGAAATAGGAAATGAAAGCTCACATATTGTTGCAACACTTGCATCAATATATCTAAGCCCTCTGTAATAAAGAAGAATTGCCCCGCTTCCGCTTGTAATCCCTATTATGACAAATATAAGCCATTCAAAAGGTGTAACCTTAAAAATAAGATTAAGCTCACTGTTTGCAAGAACAATAAAAAATGTTATAACCGTTGTGAAAAAATATCTTGTATAAAGAGCCGTAACAAAACTTGAATGACTTAAAATTCTTTTTCCAAAAACAGTTGCACTTCCAAAAGAAAAAGCTGCAAGAAGTGCATACAAAACTGCTTTAAAAACATTGCTCGAACTTACTTCTGCTACCCTCGGCAGAGTAAATTCAAAAGTCATTACATATCCCCCGATAAGTGCAAAAAGAACCCAGCTTAAAAAATTCTTTCCAAGCTTTTCCTTTAAAATAACTCTTGCAAGAATAAGTGCAAATATAGGCTGTGCTTTCTGAAGAAGAGTCACAACTGTAAGATGCTGAAAGTTTACAAGAAACAGAGATTTCACTATTGAAAGAGTTCCTATACACCCTCCGAAAAGTGCCACAAGAAAATAAAACATTAAATCTTTTTTAGGAAGACGGGAGATATTTTTCATTTCCCTCTTCCCAATAAAAATACTCATAACTGCAAAGGGCAGACAGTGAACCATAAATACCACAAAAGGAACTTTTAAATGATAAAGCCTTGGAGTAAGAACTATGGAATCAAAACCCCAAAGTGATGCTGCAAAACAGACCAAAATTGTTCCTATATATTTTTTATCCATTTTTTTTAATGATAATGCCATTTTTTCTCCTGCTTTTAAAAATTTAGAAAAGAGTTATCTGATTTGTGTCATTAAGCCCTTTTATTGCGTCCAAACTTTTAAGTTTTTCTATTATTGTTGAAGACATCTTTGTTCTTCTTTTCAAATCTTCATAAGAAAGGAATTTTCCCTCTTCTCTTTCTCTTAAAAGATTTTCTATTACAGCTCCTCCAAGACCTGCTATTCCCAAAAGAGGAACTCTTATTTTTCCATCTTCAATGGTAAATCTGAAACCTTCAGATTTATATAAATCTATTCCTAAAAATTCATATCCTCTTGCATGCATCTCTGTTATAATTTCACAAAGTGCCATCTGAGTTTTCTTTTTAACATCAAGTTTAACTTCTTTTTTAAGCTCATTCATTTTTTCTTTCAGAGCTTTTTCATTTCCCATAATTTCAAAATCAAAATCTTCTATCTTTCTTGTAAGATATGCTGCATAGAAAGCCAGAGGATAATGAACTTTAAAATATGCTATTCTCATTGCCATCATAACATAGGCAACAGCATGTCCTTTAGGGAACATATATTTTATTCTTTTACATGATTCAATATACCATTCTTTTATATGGTGTTCTTTCATAAGATTTGAATATTCTTCCCACTGTTCAGGCTCTTTTGACGGTCTTCCTTTTCTCACAAATTCCATTATCTTAAAGGCTTTTCCTTTATCAAGCCCCTGTGCAATAAGATAGTTCATTATGTCATCACGAACTGTAATTATATCAGAAAGAGTTGCTTCTCCGCTTCTTACAAATTCCTGTGCATTATTAAGCCAGACGTCAGTTCCGTGAGAAAGACCGGAAATCCTTACAAGCTCTGCAAATGTTTTAGGAAGTGTATCCACAAGCATCTGTCTTACAAAAGATGTTCCAAATTCAGGAACACCAAATGTTCCAACTGTTGAATCAATCTGTTCCGGTGTAATTCCAAGTGCCTCTGTTCCTGAGAAAATTTTTAAAGTTTCAGGGTCAGCTATTGGAATATCATAAACATTTACCCCTGTATATTCCTGCAGCATTTTTATTGTTGTAGGGTCGTCATGTCCAAGTACGTCAAGTTTTACAAGCTGTTCGTCCATTACGTGATAATCAAAATGGGTTGTTATAGAATCATTTGTCATATCATTTGCAGGGTGCTGTATTGGGCAGAAATCAAAAACAGATTTTTCTCCGGGAACTATAACCATTCCTCCGGGGTGCTGTCCTGTTGTTTTCTTAGCTCCCTCACACTTTGCAGCCTTTCTTATAATTTCAGCTTTGCTCACATGAAGATTATTGTCTTCATAGAATTTTTTTACATAACCAATGGCATTTTTTTCTGCAAGAGTTGAAATTGTTCCTGCCTTAAATACGTTTGATTTTCCAAAAAGTTCTTCACAATATCTATGAATTTCAGACTGGTATTCTCCAGAAAAGTTAAGGTCAATATCAGGAACTTTGTCCCCGTTAAATCCCATGAAAACTTCAAATGGAATTGAATGACCGTCACGTCTTAATGGTCTTCCACATTTTGGGCAGATTTTTTCAGGTAAGTCAACTCCCGCTCCCGGTTTATCTGTAAATTCTGAATACTTACATTCAGGATTATCACAGATATAATGAGGATACAATGCATTTACCTCTGTTATTCCCATCATATATGCAACAAGAGAAGAACCTACTGAACCTCTTGAACCAACCAAGTATCCATTGTCCAAAGATTTTTTTACAAGTTTTTGTGCTGAAAGATAAAGAACAGAGAAACCGTTTCCTATAATTGCATTAAGCTCTCTTTCAAGCCTTGCACTTACTACTTCTGGAAGAGGGTCTCCGTAAATTCTGTATGCTTTTTCATATGTCATGCTACGAACTGTCTCTTCTGCATTATCAAGATGTGGAGGATAAAATCCGCTTGGAATAGGCTGAATTTTTTCAACCATATCAGAAATTTTATTTGTGTTTTCTATAATAATTTCTTTTGCAGTATCCTCTCCAAGATAACTGAACTCATCAAGCATTTCATTTGTAGTTCTGAAATAAAAACCATTGTCAGTCATATACTGGCTGGCTTTAAAAACATTTCCGCTTCCATAAAGAAGAATGCTTCTTATATCTTTTTCCTCTTTTTCAAGATAGTGGACGTTTGAACTTGCAGTTACAAGAATATTATTTTTCTTGCAGATGTCATAAAAATATCTGTTCATCTTTTCAACTGCACCGTATGAAGAAAGTCTGTTAGTTCCATCTTTATCTATAAATTCATTGTAGGCTTCCTTTGGAAGAAGTTCCACATAGTCGTAAAAACTTATGGCACTTTCCACATCTTTAAAATTATAATCAAGATAATCAAGAACAAGTTCGCTTGTATTCATAAAATGCACTGTATTTGATGCACCGATAATAAGCCCCTCTCTCAATCTTTCAAGGTCGCTTCTTGTAACTCTCGGCTTTTTATTTCCAAAATTATCTTTGTGGGCTATTGAAACAAGCTGATACATATTTTTTAAACCTGTAAGATTTTTTACAAGAACCATTACATTTGATGTATCCTGCTTCTGAATATTAAGAGGGAAACCTCCGTTTATGTCTTTTATATTTGTAATTCCTTTTTCAAGATATTTTTCAAGGAAAATTATAAACATTCCAGCTGTTGCCTGCGAGTCGTCAACTGCTCTGTGGTGATTTTCAAGGGCAACACCAAGTTTTTTTGTAAGACTTCCAAGTCCATATCCTTTTAAATCAGGCATTACGTCTCTTGCCATTTGAAGTGTGTCAATTACTGACGGATCATAATCAATCCCCATTATTCTTTTGCACTCACGTCTTATAAAGCTCATGTCAAATTTTGCATTGTGGGCAACCATTGTAGCATCTCCCACAAATTCCATAAATTTTGGAAGAACTTCCTCAATTTTCGGCATACCCTCTACCATTGAATTTGTAATGCTTGTGATTTCCTGAATTTTTTCCGGAATTGGCATTCCCGGATTTATAAGCTGTGAAAAGCTGTCTACAATTCTTGTACCCTGAACTTTTATTGCACCAATTTCAATTATAGGGTGTTCGTGTGAATTAAGACCAAAAGTTTCCAAGTCAAAAACTATAAAAGTTTCATCTTGTATAAGTTTATCCTTTGGATTTCTCACCATTGGTTTTTTATCGTCAACCATATACATTTCACAACCAAGAATAACTTTAAAGTTTTCATCTTTTTTAGTTTCTTTATATGCAAAAGGAAAAGTGTGGACAACAGAATAATCTGTTATTGCCATACTTGTATGACCATAAGATTTTGCTCTTTTTATAAGGTCTTTTATATCTGTTACACCAACCATTTCACTCATTTTGCTGTGAGTGTGAAGTTCAACCATTTTTTCCTCAGCAGTATCTTCTTTCTTAGCTTTTGTATGCTCAAGTTTATTTATACTGCTCAGCATTAAAATTTCTTCATTATCATCAAATTTATCTATCTGTTTTCTTCCGTTTACTTTTATATAGTCCCCGACTTTTACATCAACATCTTCATCTTTTGAAAACATTTTTGTTGTAACGGAATTTACATTATCTGTAATTCTTATTGTATAAAGTGTATTTCCTGTTTTTAATTCTCTTTTATCCAGATTAAAAACTTCCCCCTCAAGAACACACACATCATTTTCATAGATTTCTCCAAATTCAGAAAGAGGAATTGAAGTTCCCTTAATATCTTTTGTTTTTCTGCTTGAAACAGCACTAAATCTCTGACCCTCTTTTTCTGTATTTGGTTTTTGTGAAACAGAATTTTTAAGATTTTCTTCGTCCATTTTTTTAGTAAGAGTAATCATAACTTCATCAAGCTTATTTTCAACTTTTTCAATCTCTTTTGAAAAATCTCCCGGCACAAACTCAACTCTGAAATCCTTTATTCCATATTCAGCAAGAAGAGTTTCAAGCCTTAAATTTATTCTCGATTCATAAAGAGTTTCTATTGCAAGCTCATTTTTAAGCTCAATAATAATTTTTCTGTCTTCTATTTTTATTCTGTATAGATAAAGAAATGACCTTGATACTGCATTTTTCTTTTTAAGCTCACTGATTACTTTTTCTGTAATCTGCATAAGGTCATTTCTGGTTATTTCATTATTTTCATATTCAATTTCAAATTCTATGCTAAGGCTGTCTCCAAATTTTTTATGGAGGTCATTACAGACTATATCAGTTTCGCATATATAACAAGGACCTCCTAAAGTACAGAAAATTTTTAGTTTCTTTGCCCTGTCATCATACATAAGCTCTCTGACTTTTATATTTTCTGCACCTGCATTTTTAAAAAAATCAGGTCTTGTTTTTATTGTTACTCTTTTTCCCATTCTTTATATCCTCCAAAATAATGGCAAACATTAAGAAACAGAGCCGGGATTAATTTTCTCCCAAAACTCTGTCTAAAATAATAGCTACTGCAGCTCTTACAGAAAGATGGTTATATTTTGTGTTTCCTCTTATAGGCTCTAAAATATAATCAGACATATCCATAACTTCTTTTATAAGTCCCCAGCCAGTTCCAAAAAGGAAAAGATAAGGTTTATCGTCAGAAAAAACTTTTTCAGAAAGCCCTTTGTAGCTTATTGAATTAGGATATATATGAGCAGAAGTTGTTATGATAACAGGTTTCTGTCCCTCTCTTTTTTCAATATCAGCAATACATTCTTCTATTGAATTTTTTACTCTTGTAATTGTGAAAGCAGATTCTCTGTCTTTGTTGTATTCTCCCCCTGTTCCGTCCTGCCAGTAATTTATTATTCTTTCTGTAAGCTGTTTTTGAGCTTCAACAGGAACAATAAGGTTATATTCTTTTACATCATAAGTTTTACAGCTTCTTGATATATCATGAATATCAAAGTTTGTTACAGAAGTGCAGACAACTTCTTTTCTTTTATTATAAACAGGGTAGTGAACAAGCCCTAAATATATTTTATCTCTCATAAATTTATTTCACCCTTTCTAATTCATTTATATAAACATCTATTTCATTAACATAGAGTTCAGCAGAATTTTTTAAGTATTCTTGCTGTTCTTCAGGAAGTTTTTTTACACTTTTTGCAGGGCTTCCTATAATAAGAGTTCCCTCTTCAGCTTTTAAAGACGGAGTTACAAGTGAATGTGCCCCTACCAAAGAATTTGGAGGAATTACAGCACCATTAAGAATAGTTGACCCCATTCCTATTACACAGTTATCTCCTATTATACACCCATGAATAATGCAGTTATGTCCTATTGTAACATTTTTTCCTATTACAACATCATGCCCTTTGTCTCCATGAATTGTTACATTGTCCTGTATGCTTGTTTTTTCTCCAACATAAATACTGCATATGTCAGCTCTCATCACAGCTGAAAACCATACTGAAACATCTTTTTCTGTTGTAACTTTTCCTATAATTGCAGATGTATCAGCTATAAAATTATTTTCCCCTATGACAGGCTCAAAACCTTTAAGTTTATATATCATTATTTTTCACCCTCCATAAGTTCCTCGAGAATTTCTTTCATAAATTTTTTTTCTTCTTTTGAAAATTCTCTGTCTTTTAAAAGATCCGGACGTCTTAAATATGTCCTTTTAAGACTTTCTTTCATTCTCCACTCTTTTATTTTTTTATGATTTCCTGAGATTAAAACATCTGGAACTTTTAATCCCATATATTCAGCAGGTCTTGTATATTGAGGATAATCTAAAAGTCCGTTAAAAAAAGAATCATTTTCATAAGAAGCCTGTGTTATTACTCCGGGAATAAGTCTTGCTATTGCATCAACCATTACCATTGATGGAAGCTCTCCCCCTGTAAGAACAAAATCTCCTATGGAAATTTCCATATCAACTTTGTTTTCTACAACTCTTTCGTCTATTCCCTCATAATGTCCTGCTATTATAGTAATCTCTTCTTCTTCTTTAAGTTTTAATGCAAGCTGCTGGTCAAACTTAACTCCTTGAGGTGAAGTGTAAATAACTTTTCCTCCACAAGTTTCTAAAGCTCTGAAAAGAGGCTCAGGTTTCATAACCATTCCCCCCTCTCCTCCAAAAGGAGTGTCATCAGCCTGCTGATGTTTATCAAAACAAAAATCTCTTATATTTATAATATTTATCTCTATAAGATTATTTTTTACTGCTCTTCCTATTATGCTTTGTGATTTAAAAGCACTAAAAAGTTCAGGGAATAAAGTTAAAATATTTATTTTCAAAACTTTTCTCCTTTGTTACTTAAATCTCATCATTTTCAGAAACAGCACCTTTTGTTTCTCTCATTCCATCTAAAATTTCAACATAAATTTCATTTTTATCAAAATCTATATCTTTTACAAAATTTTCAATATTTGGAATAAGAGTTTCTGTAGTTTCATCTTCAACGACGATTATATCGTGAGCAGCAGTATCAAAAACATCAACTACTTTTCCTATATTTTCATTTTCAGATGTAATTACTGTCATTCCTAAAAGGTCTTCAAGAAGATACTCATCTTCTGCCATTCCTAAAATATCCCTGTTTATTTTTATAAGCCCACCTGCAAGAAGATTTCCCTCAGTTTTGTTTGTAATCTCTTCAAATTCGATTACAACTTTATCTCCCACAAGATTTGAAAGTTTTACAACAGAAAGAATTTTTTTCTCTCCGTTTGGTTTTTCAACCATAACCCTCTCGCCGATTATAATTTCAGGCTCGCTTAAACTTATATTTGCTTTTACAGCTCCTTTTAAATGATGAGTTCCCGTAATTTTTCCTATTGTAACTAAGTCCACAAAACCACCGAGCCTAGTCTAAAAATTCAACGTTTACATTTAATTTGTCTTTTACTCCTGCTGCTTGCATAACTCCTCTTATTGCATTTGCAGTAAGTCCGTTTTTACCGATAACTCTTCCCATTTCACCTTCAGCAACATTAACTTTAAAAATAATTGTATCATCTATAAGTTCGTAAGTTATTCTTACTTCGTCCTGCTTTTCAACAAGACCTTTCAAAATATAACTTAAAAGATTTTCTAATTTTTCCATTTTACGTGTTTCCTCCTATATTCTAAAGGAATCCTTTCCAAGGTCCTTCTTCAAGTATTTCAGCTTTTACATAATTTTTTCCCAAGTCTAAAATTATATCTCTTGCTGTATCTTTGTAATCATCTGTGGAAATTATTGTAATAAGCCCTGCTTTTGCATCAGTTGTTCTTACTACTCCCACCTCTTCATAAGCTTCTATTATTTTATTGATAAAATCAATATCTTCTTTTCTGCTCTGTATTTTAAATTCGTAACTTCCCATCAGCTTCTCCTAATTTTCTTCAAAGCATTCAGCTAATTTTATAAACTGCTCTATTTTTAAATTTTCAGCTCTTTCATTTGGTGAAATTCCAAGAATTTCAAGTTTTTTCTTAACTTCATCTTTTGATATTCCCAAAGTGGAAAGATTATTTGCTATATTCTTTCTTTTATTTGAAAAAGCTGCTTTTACATATTTGAAAAATATATTTTCAGGAATAAGTTTTTCATATCTTCTGTCATCATAAAACTTAATTGAAATAAAACCTGAATCTATCTTTGGCACAGGATTAAAAAATTCTTTTGGAATTGTAAAAAGATATTCCCCTGTTCCATAATATTCAACAGCAAGAGTAAGAACACTTCTCTCTTTTCCCGATAATGCACAGACTCTTTCTCCAACTTCTTTCTGCACCATAAGATATGCTTCATCTACTTTATCTCTGTGTTCAATAAGTTTATTTATAATAGGAGATGTTATATAGTAAGGTATATTTGCAACAACTCTTGTGTGAGGAGCAAGAATTTTATCCAAATCAACTTTTAAAATATCTTCCATTATAAGATTAAATTTCTCATTTCCAGCAAATTTTTTTCTTAAAATCTTTTCAAGGTCTGTGTCTATTTCTACACAGATAACTTTTTTTGCTTTTTCAAGAAGAAGCTCTGTTAAAGCTCCCTCTCCGGGTCCTATTTCAAGAATTTCCTCATGAGGTTCTATCTTTGAAACCTCCATAATTTTTTCCAGAACGCTGTTTTGATCAGTTAAAAAATTCTGACCATACTTCTTTTTATGCTTAAACGACATCATAAACTCCGTTTCTTATTTTCTTACAAATCTTCCAACGAAAGGAAGGTTTCTGTATTTTTCATCAAGATCAAGACCGTATCCCACAACGAATTCATCAGGAATTTCAAATCCTACATACTCACCTTTAACTTCAACAACTCTTCTGCTTGGTTTATCAAGAAGAGTACATACTCTTACTGAATTTGGATTTTTTTTGCTTAAAAAATCTTTTACATTTAAAATTGTAAGACCTGTATCAATTATATCTTCAACAATAAGTACATCTTTTCCTGCAAGATCCACATCAACGTCTTTAAGAATTTTTACAACTCCTGTTGAGTTTGTTCCGCTTCCATAGCTTGACACTTTCATAAAATCAATTCTAAGATCTAAGTCTATTGCTTTTATAAGGTCTGCCATAAACATTACTGAACCTTTTAAAAGCCCAACACATACTAAATCTTTTCCTGTATAATCTTTTTCAATTTCTTTTGCAACTTCTTTAATACGTTCTTCTACTTTCTCTCTCGAAATTAAAACCTCAACAATACCTTCCATATTTTCCTCCTAAAACATTCTATCTTAAATAATTTTTGCTTATAAAATCCCATGAAATAATACATTTTATTTTATCATTTAACACAAGTTTTAGCAAGTAATTATTGATATTTTGAGGTTCATATGTTATGATTTGAGTAAACGAATTAAATTCTTTCAGAAACAAATTTAGGAGGATAAATGAAGAAATTTTTTATAATTTTTTCTTACATCATCTCATTCTGCCTTATCATATTTTTTGGAATAAATATTTTTCTAAATAACTATTTTAATAATTATTTTTATAAAACTCCAAATCTTATCGGGCTGACTGTTGAAGAAGCAGAAAAAATGATTCCCAGAAAAACTGTTTCCATAAACGTTGCAGGAAAAGATTTTTCAAATCTTCCAGCAGGAGAAATTTTTATGCAGGAACCTGCTGAAGATAAAGTGGTAAAAAGGGGAAGAGGAATAAAAGTCTGGGTCAGTGCCGGTGAAAATTATTATGAAATTCCAGATTTTTACGGACAGCAGCTTTTTGAAGTTCGTTCTCTTTTAGAGGAAAAAGGTATAAAAATAAAAGATATTTCAAGAACAAATTCAGAGCTTGCATATAACTGTGTCATTGCTACAACACCAAAAGCAGGAGAAATTGTGGATATGAATGAGGGTATCTCAATTCTTGTAAGCAGCAGAGCTTCTTCAAAAACTGTAAAAGTTCCTGATGTTGTAGGATACACGTTAAACGAAGCAGAAAAAATTATAAAAGAACAGTCTCTTTTTGTGGGAGAAATAACAAAAATAGAAGTTCCCGGTCTTGAAAAAAATATTGTTGTAGATACAAGCATAAGTGCAGGAAGCAGAGTTTCTGCAGGGTCAAATATAAATCTTATAGTAAGCAGATAAAATGAGGAGATGATTAATTCATTGATTAAAGGAAGAGTAATAAATAAAATTCAAGGATTTTATTATGTGAGCGACGGAACACAGGAACACGAATGCAGACTTCGTGGTGTTCTTAAAAGGAAAGATAAAAAAGATAACTGTGTTGTGGGGGATTATGTAGAAATTTCAGAAGATAATTTTATAATGAATATTTTAGAAAGAAAAAATATTATAAACAGACCTCTTGTAGCAAATATAGATTATCTTGTAATTCAGTTTGCTGCAAAAGATCCTGAGATTGAGCTTGACAGATTAAATAATCTTATTCTTAACAGTATCTATCACAAAATCTCTCCTATTGTTGTCATAAATAAGATTGATCTTTTATCAGAAGATGAAAGAAAAGAACTTTCTGAAAAACTTTCTTACTTAAAAGATATAGATATTCCTCTTTTCTTTGTATCAACTTTTAAAAATGAAAATATCGATAAAGTAAAAGAGATGATTACTGGAAAAACAACTGCTTTCGGCGGGCCGAGCGGTGTTGGAAAATCAAGCATACTAAATATAATTCAAAATAAAAAAGAACTTATGGTGGGAGAAACCAGCAAAAGATTAAAAGCCGGAAAACATACAACCAGAGACAGCAATTTAATTCCTCTTGCAGAAGGGGGATATGTTATTGATACTCCGGGATTTTCTTCCCTTGAGCTTCCTCCTATTGAAAACGTAGAGGAGCTTGTTTCTCTTTTCAAAGAATTTACTTTTGAAGAGGGATACTGTAAATTTTTAGATTGTCATCACATAAACGAACCCGGCTGTGTAATCAAAGAAAAAGTTCAGCAGGGAAAAATTTCAAAAATAAGATACGATTTTTATAAAAAAGTATATGAAAAATTAAAAAACGAGAGGTGGAACAGATATGAAAAATATTAAAATTGCCCCATCAATTCTTTCAGCTGATTTCAGCAAGTTGGGTGAAGAAATTATTGCAATAGACAAAGCAGGTGCTGACTGGGTTCATATAGATGTAATGGACGGTATTTTTGTACCAAATATAACTTTTGGTCCAGCTGTTATGAAATCTGTAAGAGATAAAACAAATTTAGTTTTTGATGTTCATCTTATGATAACTCAGCCTGAAAGATATATTGAAGACTTTGTAAAGGCAGGAGCAGATATGATTACAATCCATGTTGAATCAACTCTTCACCCTCACAGAGTTATTCAGCAGATAAAATCATACGGAGTAAAAGCAGGAATAGTTTTAAATCCGGGAACTCCGGCTGAATCTGTAAAATATCTTATAAACGAAGTTGATATGGTTTTAGTTATGAGTGTAAACCCAGGATTTGGAGGACAGTCATTTATAGAAAGTGCTGTTGAAAAAATAAAAGAATTAAGAGCTATGAATCCAACTGTAGATATAGAAGTTGACGGAGGAATAACTCACGAAACAATAGGAAGATGTATTGAAGCAGGAGCAAATATTTTTGTTGCAGGTTCATATGTTTTCAAAGGAAATTATGCAGAAAGAATAGCCAATCTAAAAAAGGAGGGATAAAGAAAAATGTCATCTTACGGGAAAAAAGTAAATACTGTTTTTGAAAATTTCTATAAGCTGTTTTACGAATCAGAAGATCTGGCTCTTAAAAGAGGAATAAAATGTCTTACACATACAGAGCTTCACACAATCGAAGCTATTGGAAAAGATTGTATCACAATGAATGAACTTTCAGAAAGACTGGCTATAACTATGGGAACAGCCACTGTTGCCATTACAAAACTTGGAGAAAAAGGGTTTGTTACAAGAGCCCGTTCTAACTCTGACAGAAGAAAAGTTCATGTTTCTCTTTCAAAAAAAGGAATTGAAGCACTTAACTATCACAACAATTATCACAAAATGATAGTATCAAATATAACTGAAAATATTGACCAAAATGATTTGGAACATTTCCTTAAAGTTTTTGAAAAAATTCTTGAAAATCTAAAAGGACAGTATGAGTTTTTAAAACCTCTTCCTATAACAGAATTTAACTGTGGAGAAAAAGTTTCTATAATAGAAATAAAAGGAACACCTATTGTTATTGATTATTTCAGAGAACATGGAATTGAGCAGTACACTGTTCTTGAAATAACAGAAACAAAAGAAATTGACAAAATAGCTCTAAAAAAAGCTGACGGAACTGTTTTAGAGATAAATATTTTGGACGCTAAAAACTTAATAGGAATTAAGGCTGAAGATTAATGCTTTATCTTGACGGAGTATCTATCTCCAAAGTAAAAGATGAGCTTAAGAGCTGTCTGCAGAGCAAAAGAGTTGGAAAGATTTTTCAAAATTCAACTCTTTCTTTGTCTCTGCACTTTGGTAAAACTTCTTTGTTTTTCTCCTGCAATCCGTCTCTTCCAATATGCTATATTAACGAAGACAGAGAGGAAAACTTTTTAGAAGAAAATTCAAATTTTCTTATGATTTTAAGAAAATATCTAATAAATGCTGCTTTAATTGATATTGAACAGCTTGGTTTTGACAGAATTTTAAAATTTCATTTTTCAAAATTAAACGAACTTGGAGAAATGAAAGATTATTTTCTTTATTTTGAAATAATGGGAAAATATTCAAACATCATTCTTACAGACAGTGAAAATAAAATTGTCTCTCTTCTTAAGAAATTTTCTTTGGAAGAAAATTCACTTCGTGTGCTTTTCCCCGGGGCAGAGTATGTTCAGCCTGTGGTTGAAGAAAAAATAAATCCCCTTGAAATAGAAAAAAATATTTTTGAAGAATATTTAAAAGAAAATAAAGTTTCTCAAAAAGTAGAGGGGCTTGGAAAAAGAACCGTTGAGTTTATCCATTCATATGAAGATTTGAAAAAAATCTTAAATGATAAAATTTCTCCTAAAATTTATTTTAAAGATGATGTTCCTGTTTTTGCTGCTGTTTTAAATATTGAGCCTAAAAGCTGGGACAGTGTTAAAGAATATAAAAGTTTCAGTGAAATGGTTAATACATATATAAAGATGTGTTCCCTTTCGAATTCTTATACTCTTTTAAAAGGAAAACTTGTTTCTGCTGTTGAAAAAGAGAAGAAAAAGACTTTAAAAATAACTGCAAATATTGAAAAAGATATTGTAACAATGGCAGACCATGAAAAATATAAAAATCTCGGAGATATTTTAGCCTCTGTTTTATATTCAGTAAAAAGAGGAGATAAGTCTGTAAAAGCCTATGATTTTTATGAGAATAAAGAGATTGTAATTCCTCTTGATCCTCTTTTAAATCCTCAGGGAAATTTAAATAAAATTTATAAAAAATCTTCAAAAATGAAGAGAGGTCTGGAAATAAGCAGGGAACGTCTTGTTTCTTTCAAGCAGAGAATTTCTTACCTTGAAAGTGTTCTTGCTTTTATTGAAAAATCTTCTGATTTAAAAGGTCTTAAAAATATTGAAGATGAACTTACAGAAGAAAAAATCTTAAAATTAAAAGGAAAATCACAAAAAAATAAAAACAAGAAAAAAGAAAATGATAATTACGGAACTATGATTATTGATGAAAAGACAATTTATTTTGGAAGAAATAATAAAGAAAATGATTTTCTTACATTTAAATTTGCCAAAAAAGATGATATGTGGTTTCACGTAAAAGATATTCCTGGATCTCACTTTATTGTAAAAAAAGAAGACTTTTCTCAGGAAGAAAGTTTTATTGAAAAAGTTGCTCTCTGTGCTGCTTTTTATTCAAAAGCTGTAGCAGGAGATAAGGTTGTAGTTGAATACACAGAAAAGAAAAATCTTAATAAACCAAAAGGAGCACCTCTTGGTTTCGTAACATACAACACAGCAAAAACTATTACTGTAATTGTTCCTAAAAAATTGGAATTATAAAACAAAAAGGACTGATGTGATTTAAAAATTGCTCAGTCCTTTTATATTTTAAAAATGAACACAAATTTTTATCTTGATAGTATGTCAGCCATACGATAAAGTTCAATTACATCTTGTTTTTTTGTTCCTTCCCATGCATAAGAAATCTCGTGAGTAACAACTTGACCGTCTTCTATTCCAATCATTACTCCTCCCTCATCATTTGCAAGAACTTCAATAGCTTTTGCAGCAAGTCTTGTAGCAAGAACTCTGTCACGTCCGCTAGGAGTTCCTCCTCTTTGAACGTGTCCAAGAACAACGCTTCTTACTTCTGTTGAAACTCTTTTCTTTAATTCTGCTTCTATATCAAGAATATTTCCAACACCTTCAGCAACAAGAACTATATCGTGAAGTCTTCCTGTATTTCTTCTTTCTTGAATTTGGTAAGCAAGCATTTCGATAGGATTTTCAAGTTCAGGAATTAAAAGTCCGTCTCCTCCCCCTGCAAGACAAGCATGAACTGCAAGGTCTCCTGCTCTTCTTCCCATTACTTCAACAAGAATTGTTCTTTCATGAGATGTAGCTGTATCTCTT
>OGXP01001699.1_pt1 | contig 17155 bp, 9 predicted proteins | sample 1576351 | NCBI WGS metagenome assembly OGXP01 (sample SAMEA3541517, study PRJEB24748) | human gut metagenome | biome: human gut; feature: human-associated habitat; material: faeces | place: China | collected 2012
TATGCTTCTTGCTCATAGCTGCCAGTGCAAGGAAGATACCGGAGAACATAAGGGTATTTGTCCTTCCTTCGTGTAATGTCGCAGGAAGATACTGCCTTTTACTGTTCTCCCTGCTTAAATTAATTTGGGTTTAAGCAAAGAGTCTTTCAGATACTGGTGAAACCAGCTTAGATTTGAATTAATAATATTTTAGAATTATTCCAGATACCTTGCTCATGTTCATTTTAGCACATGACACAGTGGATTGCAATACATTTATGCCCCTCCCATTTTATCCTCCAGGCCTATTTCCCTTTGTGTTCCCGCTTTTTCTTAGTATGTTATATACGCAGAAAGCCCCGGCCGTTTCCGACCGGAGCTTTCCGCTAACAGGGTATGTTTATGAGTTTGGGAATATTTTCTTTATTTCAGATATTCTTTCTATACATCCTGTTCTTTCTTTTTCCTTCCGATTGCAGTTAATGCAAGGAAGATTCCTGAGAACATCATGGTCAGTGCTGCTTTTACAGTGATCTGGCCAGTCTTTGGAAGTGCTGCCATTGGGATCTCACCATCATCAATGACGATTGGTGCCGGTGACTCTGGTAATTCTGCCATTGGTACGTCTCCCGGGGTGATCGTTGTAGTAACACCAGGACCTCCGCTTGTATTAGAGATAGTTGATCTGTGGCTTCCGCCACCGCCTCCACCTGATGAACCGCCGCCACTATTTCCGCCACTGTAGCTGAAATATGCGGTAAATGTGGTATCTGCGATAAATCCGGCTTTTGCGATCTCACTTGCTGCGCTATAGTTCGTATTTCCATCAGACCAGCGGTTAAACTTATAATTTCCGATTCCTGCAACTGTTACTTCTGCCTTCGGATGAACCGGTGCAGTCATGTTGTAGGTACCATCTGCATTCTTAGGTCTGGTAACAACTTCTTTTACCTTACCGCTTACTGTTCCATAAGATGGATCTTCAGAAATATACTGGAAAGTAACCTGATACTTATCTGGAATGTTGTCTGGCTCATCTGGATCAATTTCTCCGATCTCGTCCATACTGTAATATACATTTACCATATTTTCCTTAGGATCAAGACCGATCTGCTTATCTGCGCCTTCAATGCGTTCCAGAACGTAATTCTTTCCGTTAAATTCAGATTCTTTTGGCACTGTAGTCGTAAGGATCTTTTCTCCGAATACACCGATATCACTTACAATCGCTGCTGCTGTATCTTCTGTTACAACGCCATTGGCATCTTCATAGAAGTAATGGATCTCATAATGAAGATCTCTTCTTACAGTAAAGTGTGCAATGAATGTTTGATCTTCCAGGTATTCAGAATTTCTCAGCTCATCATCACTATTGAAGAATGTCAGATCATCCTGCTGCCATTTTTCAAATCTGTAGCCGTCTTTTGGTGTTACAGTAGATGGCTGGGTTGGATGCTGCGGTATCGGCCGGCCAACATCTGTGATCTCACCAGTTTCACTGTCAGTGAAGATTTCATAAACAGTAGCAACCTCTCTGGTTATTCCTGTTACTGTTCCCTTATCTTCATCTGCTGATACATAAGTAAATGTAATCTGGTATTTATCCGGGATATTGTCTGGCTTATCCGGGTCTTCTTTACCTATTACATCAATACTGTAATATACATTTACAATATTTTCCTTAGGATCAAGACCAATTCTCTTCTCCGCTCCTATAATGCGTTCCAGAACGTAATGCTTTCCGTTAAATTCAGATTCCTTTGCCACTGTAGTCTTAAGGATCTTTTCTCCGAATACACCGATATCACTTACAATCGCTGCTGCTGTATCTTCTGTTACAACGCCATTGGCATCTTCATAGAAGTAATGGATCTCATAATGAAGATCTCTTCTTACAGTAAAGTGTGCAATGAATGTTTGATCTTCCAGGTATTCAGAATTTCTCAGCTCATCATCACTATTGAAGAATGTCAGATCATCCTGCTGCCATTTTTCAAATCTGTAACCGTCTTTTGGTGTTACAGTAGATGGCTGGGTCGGATGCTGTGCTGTCGGGCCATTTGTTGCTGTGATCTCACCAGTCACGCTATCTCTGGTGATTTCATAAGTAGTAACCACTTCTTTGGTTGTTCCTGTCACAGTTCCCTTATTAGCATCTGCTGATACATAGGTGAATGTGATCTGGTATTTATCCGGGATATTGTCTGGCTCATCCGGATCAGGTTCACCGATCTCATCCATACTGTAGTATACATTTACAATATTTTCGTCAGGATTAAAGCCAACCTGCTTATCCGCTCCTTCAATGCGTTCCAGAACGTAATGCTTTCCGTTAAATTCAGATTCTTTTGGCACTGTAGTCGTAAGGATCTTTTCTCCGAATACACCGATATCACTTACAATCGCTGCTGCTGTATCTTCTGTTACAACGCCATTGGCATCTTCATAGAAGTAATGGATCTCATAATGAAGATCTCTTCTTACAGTAAAGTGTGCAATGAATGTTTGATCTTCCAGGTATTCAGAATTTCTCAGCTCATCATCACTATTGAAGAATGTCAGATCATCCTGCTGCCATTTTTCAAATCTGTAACCGTCTTTTGGTGTTACAGTAGATGGCTGGGTTGGATGCTGAGGTGTCTGTGGGCCAAGTTCTGTGATCTCACCAGTTTCACTGTCTCTGAAGATTTCATAAACAGTAGCAATCTCACTTGTTGTTCCTGTCACAGTTCCTTTATCATCATCTGCTGATACATAGGTGAATGTGATCTGATACTTATCCGGGATATCATCCTCATTAGTATCTTCGCTGTAATATACATTTACAATGTTCTGTTCATTGTCTGTTCCTACTGTAAGGTCATCAGCTCTTACAAAGGTATATCCACTGATTTCAATTTTCTCTGTATAACCTTTGATCTCATCCCCAAAGTGTGCATCCCTTGGATCTGACATATCACGGATTTCAACATTTTTATCTTCATCCAGGTATTTCACCCTATAAGTCTGCTCTGTTGCTGTAAAGTGTGCTGTGAAAGTCTGATCTTCAAGGTAAGACGCTGCTTTCAGTGCTGCATCATCATCGAAAGATTTCTGATCTTCATCTGTCCACTTGTCAAACTTATAACCAGCTTTTGCTGTTACTGTAGATGGCTGGGTCGGATGCTGTGCTGTCGGGCCATTTCCTACTATGATCTCGCCAGTCACGCTATCTCTGGTGATTTCATAAGTAGTAGCCACTTCACTGGTTGTTCCTGTCACAGTTCCCTTATCAGCATCTGCTGATACATAGGTGAATGTGATCTGATACTTATCCGGGATATCATCCTCATTAGTATCTTCGCTGTAATATACATTTACAATGTTCTGTTCATTGTCTGTTCCTACTGTAAGGTCATCAGCTCTTACAAAGGTATATCCACTGATTTCAATTTTCTCTGTATAACCCTCGATCACATCCCCAAAGTGTGCATCCCTTGGATCTGACATTGTATGGATTTCTTCCTTTGTATCTTCATCCAGATATTTCACCCTATAATTCTGCTCTGCTGCTGTAAAGGAACCTTTCAGTACCACATTTGCATCCGGCATTACAAATTTGCCGCCTGTAGTAGTCACTGCTGTTCCGTTTTCAGTTGCTGCCGTCCAGCCAATGAAAATATATCCTGTTACATTCGGATTTTCTGCTACTGTAACCTGTGCCTGATACTTATGATTTGCTACATCAGGAACTGCCGGTGCACCTGTTGGAACATCACCTTCATATTGATAACTTACCTGATGGGTATTTCTGGTGTAATACAGCTTCAGGGATAATACATTTTGAATATTTGTAGTACCATCTGTTACTGTTCCAGCAATACTTGTATCCAGCGTAAATCCATCAACTGGTATTTCTTGTCCTCTTGTTGTAACGGACTGTCCTGCTGCTGTATTGAATGTATCAATATAGCGAAGTCCAAATTCACCATTCGGTCTTTCATACCAGTGCTGTATATGATAAATTGCAGTCTTAGGTACATAGTAGAAAATAACTACCTGATTCTCCTGGGTTACTTTCTGCACTGGATCAGATTTTAATGTATATCCTTCAAATGTCTTAAAGGTTATCATTACATTCTGGTCACTGGTAGTACCTGTTTCAACTGTACTTCCAGGTACCGGTGTTTTAGTGCCCTCCAGTAAATATTTTACTGTATAAGTCCAGCTCTGTACTGCTCTATACTTAAATATGATCTCCTGTCCATCCTTTGTGATCATTGCACTGATGGATAAAGTTTCAGGATAATATCCTTCTACTGTTTCAGCAGGTTCACTTACTGTGGAATTTCTTATTACAGTCTGCTGCTTCGCATCGGCAATCGCTACATCACCACACATATATTTCACAGTATATGTGACTGTATCAGAGTTTCTCCATCTTGCATATAAAGTTGTATCCTTTACGATCTGTGACTCTGGAATAAACTTCTTTGTAAGTGCGCTGTCAGTATACCAGCCGAGGAATTCATCATCTGCTTTGTCCGGTGCTGCCAGTTCTTCTTCTGTTAAAACAAAACCTTTTTCCCTGGTAATACTAGCTTTTTCTTCTTTACAATTAGTTACGAAATCAACTGTATATTTCGGTTTTTCCCATTTTGCGTAGATGGTAAGTCCATCTTCTGTCATGGTCTCATTCCAATTTACCGGTTCCTTAAAGCCAGGATCCAGATACCAGCCTGCAAATGTATAATCAGAATCTACATATGAAGGTCTTCCTGGATCTCGGGAAGGTTTGCCTGTGGACAGTTTTGCCTCAAATTTGATGCTTTCCGGATCCATTGGCTGACAATTCTCAAAGCGAAGATTATAGGAATTCCTGGTATAATAGAGCCAGAGAACAGGTTCTTCGTACCATTCATTATACTGCTTCCAGTCAGAATACGTAAATCCAGTAATTGACATCTGATCTTCTTTAGTTAAATGTACATTACTTGAAGCTTCAAATGTCCTGTACGTTGTTCGTTCTCCATCTAACCCTTCCACATAGTAAATAATCTTTTTACCTGAACCTGCATCTTTTTCATACATGGTCAGATTTTCAGCTGGCATATTCGCTAAAAGCGTATACTGTATATTTCCAGAAGAATTTGGTCCCCAGCCGTCATCTGCACAGGCGGTTTCCCATTTCGCAGATACGTCTACACCATAACGGGCGGTGATCCTTAAACTTTCATCTTCCTTCCACTTCCACTTCCGACTGTTCCATCTCATAAACGTAATGGTATACGTAGCTCTTGCAAAATAAACATTCTTAACTGCCGTTCCATCGGCCGTTATCTTCACATCACCATCCGTTTTTCCTGCTACTGGTGTTGTCTGATATCCCTTCGGTACTGTATAACTTCCATTCGGGATAGAACTTCCCACTGTACCAGTTCCATTTATCACATGATTTACAGTGTAAACACCTTCATTTACAGTTTCGGTCCAGTAAATGATCTTGTAATCAGCTCTCTTTGCTGCTTCCCATTTCGCAGTAACTACCAGATCTTCTGCCGGCATGGTCATGGTCATGGTCTCCGGAAGATTTTCCCAGCCTTTAAATTCATAGCCTACCTTTGTCGGATCCTTGTCTGGTTTTGTTACGGCTGCACCATAGCGTACCTGCTCAGGTGCAATATAAGAAGCATTTTCTCCTGTATTCCAGGTCAGAGTATAATAATTTCTTTCATATAAAATCTCTACTACCGTACTTCCATCTGCATTTACAGTTGCCTGACTGATAGCCTGTGGTGTAAATCCTGCATACTCTTTTGCTTTGGCTTCAGTTGTCAGTCCGGTTTCACCTGGCACTATTTCTGTATCTGCAGGTGTAGCTGGCTTTCTATCATCTACATTTAACAGATAATGATTTACTGTGTAATTAACTATTGCACCTTTGTAGGTAACGTTCACAGTCTGGTCTGTTGTATATGCATCATTAAAGGATACACTTGTCTGATCTGGTGTGAATCCCTGGATTGCAGGAGATTCTGCTGTCAGGTTACAGGAAACACCGGATTCTACATGAGAAACCCACGGCTGTGCTGCCAGACTGCCATTGCTGTACACATAATTTACAGTAAGGCGTACCTGACCGGCTATTGGTGCATAACCAGCATAAATATCCATATCACCAGTTACTTTACTGAAATCTGTATCCCAGCCCGTAAACATGTATCCATCACGATCCGGCACTGCTGGCGCCTGTGCTGCTTTTCCATCTTCCACGTACTGCGGACCGGAAATAAGCACATCTTTTTCTTCTGCATCTTTATAATAGAAATTTACTGCATGACAGGTGATCTCTTCTGTATCAGCTGCTATATACAGTGAGAAATGATCTGTCATAAATGCTGTTGCATCACCTTCTGCTGCTACAGCTTTTATCATTTGTGCATCATATGTTTCTGCATCAGAAGCATTTTCACCCATGTAAAGGACTCTGGTGCCGGAATTTCCAATGGCGGTTCCTTCAAAAGTAACTTTTACACTTCCGTCTGGCTGAACTGCTTCTCCATCTTCATTGTAGAGAGTGATGTCTGCTGCAAAAAGATCCGTTACTCTGCGGTTTTCAGCTTTTAATATATCATCTGCAGCTGCTTTCATAAGCTCCAGCTGATCTTCATCCTCTACTGCATTAGCCTCAATATAGCCATTTTCAGGAAGCACATCGCTTAAAGCTGTCAGCTTCACTGTCACGCCTTCTGCTCCTGCAACTTCTGCAGAAAGTACAATTTCAGAATCAAATACACGCAATGCATTCAGTGTACTCTTATAAACCTTCGCTGTACTGCAGTAACCAATACCTACCAGATCTCCGTCATCTGCTGTTTTTGCCGGTACTTCTGGCTGTGGTGCTGGTAATGTTTCCGGGATAGCCGCTGTTGTTTCTGCTGGCTGTGCAGGCTCTGTTTCCGGTTCTGTACTTTCCGGGGTCTCTTCTGGTACAGTTGTCTCTCCCGGGTCTACCGGAACTTCCGGTTCAGTTTCTGCCGGTGTTTCTGTGGTTTCTTCTCCTGCAGGACCTTCCGGTCTGCTTTCTTTTTCTGCCTCTGCTGTGGTTTCCTCTGCTGTGGTTTCTTCTGCTGTAGTCTCTTCTACAGTTGTTTCTGCCTCAGTTTCAGGTGCAGTCTCTGGTTCAGAAGCTTCTTCCTTTTTCAGTTCTTCGGCTTTTTCTTCCTTCACCGGCTCTGTAGCCTCTGCTGCTTCTTCCTTTTCCGGTTCTGTTGGCTCTGCCCCATCTGCTGCATCTGCTACATCTTCCTTCATGGCAACTAACGGTACACCATGTCTGGAAATAGAAGCTGTTACTTCACCTTCCTGCGCCGGTTCTTCTGCCGGAGCCTCTGCCTCTGGTTCAGAAGCTTCTGTCTCAGATTCTGCTGCTTCCGTTTCAGCTGCTTCCTCAGTCTCAGGCTCTGTTATCTCCTCTGGAGCTTCTGTTGCTGCCTCAGTCTCTTCTTCCTTAGTCTCTTCCGGCTGCTCTTTGCTTTCTTCCACATCTTCCTTAGTTTCCGGAACTTCTGCGGTTTCTTCAGCAGCTGTGGTCTCTTTTTCTGCATCCGTTGGATTTACAACATTTTCTGTTGTTTCTTCGTTCACTGCTTCTGAAGGCTTTTCTGCCGGAGCAGTTTCTGCAGGTTTGGAAATAATGTTTCTTTCTTCATCCCCAAACTTATCTTCATAACTCTTTATGGTAATACGTTTGGTGGTCTTTTCCTTTTCTTTTCCGTTTTCTGTTCTTGTTACAGTTGTAGAACAGCTGATGGTATCTTCCCCGTTATTTACGTAAAGGAAATAAACCTCTTCCTCTCCTGTTACCATGTACGTATCATCTGCATCAGCCGGAAGCTTTACAAATACCCTTAACTCTGCCTCCATGCTGTCTCCCTGGATGTCCGGATAGACTTCATATACCTTTCCGTCTCCAAAGAACAGTGCTTCAAACTTTTCTGTGGCACCGTCGGTAAAATCCAGGCTGTCCTGTGATACCACATTTTCGTCTTCGATGGCCTGACGGATGGCATCCACCAGGTCAGCACCGCCAATGGTAAAGTCCACTTTGTTTCCTGATGCTGCAAAGCTGACATGCAGATCTGTTCCCACATTGGTGAAGATCATGGCAAATGCCAGCATAAATGCCAGGAAACGCTTCTGTAAACTAACCATTTTTCCCGTTCGTTTCTTGCGTCTGCTTCGTCCTCTCATACCCTGTTTCTCCTCTCTCTGAATTTTGTGCAGGCCCCATTTCCTGCCAAACTCCAGTACTTCCTGAATCCCGTTTCACAGTCATTCAGTTTATACTTTCATTTATCTTTATCATAGCAGAGATAGCGTTATACCAGGCGTTATATGGACTTATATTTTCAAAAAATTTTCAATTTTTCAAATAATTTACAGACTCTATGAGTTTTTTTCTCAGTCGTTCTTGTGTTTTTTTATAACATATGCTATAATTCGCTTCAATGAGTTTTTTTCTCACATCTTCGCATTTTGGAGGTTTGTATGCTGAATCAGTTTGTTTTAAGAAATTACAGATTATTTAAAAATGAAACATTGCTGGACTTTTTTCCGGCTCCTATTAATGAACACAAAGCTTCTCTGCTGACAGCGCAGGGAGACGGCGAATCATTTCTTCCTGTTATCTCCCTTTACGGTCCAAACGGCTGCGGAAAATCTTCTATATTAGAGGCGCTCTGGAATGTATGTCGTCTGGCTGCAGGTGATTTTTCTCTTATCACCTCTTCCGTCCGTTCCTACTGCCGTCTGGATAATACATGCAGAGAGCTTCCTTTAAGTTTTGACCTGCTTTTTCGCAGAAATGGTTTTCTCTTCCGTTATCAGCTTGATGTAAAACAAGGCGCTGTCCTGGAAGAAAATATGTTTTACGGCAAACCCGGTTCTGATGATGCCGGCGTTCTTTTTGCCCGCAAAGCAAATGAACTCCATATTGGAAATGAAGCCGGGAAAATGGATTTTTCCACTCTCCCGGCCGGGGTCTCTCTTTTACGCTATCTTGACCCAAAATCTTCCTCTGAATGTGCAAAAGCTGCTGCATCCTGGTTCAGCCAGGTTCTGTTTTTCCGGGAACATGACTATAAAAAAGCCCCGGATCTGCCCTCTGAAGTAGAAGAACGTCAGGTCATCTGCCGTCTGCTCCAGGCTATGGATATTGATATTTTAGATTACTCCATTACAAAAGAACAGGGCTTCGATGATCCATCCCTGATCCTGACCCATGGGAAAGCAGATGGAAATACCTTTTTTGTTTCTTTCAATGAAGAATCCACAGGCATCAGAAAGCTGCTTACCCTGATCCCGTTAGTCGTAAAAAGCCTGCGTCTGGGAAGTCTTCTATTAGCCGATGACTTAGATAACGTGCTCCATCCTCATCTGCTACGCTTTATCCTGTCTCTGTACCAGGATCATGAGAAAAATCCTCATCATGCGCAGTTAGTATTTACCAGCCATAACACAGCGATCCTTAATCCGGCTGTTATGCGAAGAGACGAGATCTGTCTGTGCTGCCGCCCGGAAGGAACGGATGCTGTTCTCTATCCACTTTCTTCTTATAAAAAAGAAAATGGCCTCATCCCAAGAAATGATGAAGCCTATGGTAAACAATATCTGGAAGGACGCTATGGTGCCAACCCCAGGATCTGATGACTAAAATTGATCTTTTTTCCATTTTCCCATTGCTTTAAACTACGTTCCACACGTTCACACACGGCCAGGACATGTTCCTGGCCTGCTCCATTTAACAGGACCAGATACTGGACCGGGCTGTAGCAGGTAAACAGATCTCCCTTTCGCAGACTCTCTCCTATGGCATTTTTTAACATCTCAGATGTCGTCTGCACCATTTCGCCTTCCAGCAATGCTCCTTTTCCATCTACAAGAGTAATGCAGAATAATGTATATTCAAAGGAAAAACGTTCTGCCATGCGGCTCACCAGACGGTAACTGTCAATAAAGGAAGGGTATGTACTGTAATAAGGTCCCTGGGTTTCTTCCCTCTCTTTTAAGGTATTTTCAATGTCCTTTAGCATATCGGAAGTGTAACGGATCTGACCGCTCATCAGGCGGAAACGCTGCAGCATGGTTTCAGAAGGCGGAAGCCCCTGTTCTTCAAAATACTGGACGACCACCTGTTTATAAACTTCCATGGCTTCCTGATACCGTTTTAAAGCGATCAGGCAGTCCAGCTTCATCATCTGGCATTCCTCATAAGGATACAGCCTGCTGGCTGCTGTACTTAAGTTTAAAAGCCTGTCATATTCCCGGTCTGCCTTTAAAAGCCGGCTTGCCAGGCGCAGGCATTTAAAATACAGCTCCTGGTATTTTACACCGATCACATTGACCCATTTTTCTCCTGTCATCTGAGAAAGGAATTCCCCGTAATACAAACTGCAGGCGTGGCACAGCTCCTCTTTTTTTCCTGTTGCAAGAGCACTTTGAGCTGCTTTTTCAAAATTTCTGGCATCAATGGAAACCGTCACATTTCCCTCATCCCACCGGTAAATACCGCCATCTGTACAGATATACTCATGCTCTGGCAGCATTTCTTTTAATAATCTGCGCAGCCTGAAAACTGCTGCCCTTAAACTGCCGGATGGATTAGCATACTCTCCATTTCCGTAAAATGCATCTAACAGCTCTTCCCTGCCCACTCCCTTCTTTCCTGCATACAAAAGGATCAGAAAAAGCTGCAGGATCTTCCCTGTAAGAGCAGTCCCTATAGGAAAAAACTCCCCTTCATATTCCACTGATATGGTTCCCATCATCCGCACAGTCAGTATTCCCTTTTTGTCCATATCATTGCCCATATCATTTCCTGCCTTTCTGTGATAAGGCGCCCTTTCTAGTACAGTTATTTACGAAACGATGTACTGGTAATTAATAGCTGCGCAGCTGGTCTTCTTCCTCTTTAGCTGTCTTATCGATGGAACGGATCTCCGCCTCATATCCGTAGGTGTCATTTACTTTAATATACACCTTATCTCCTGTTTTGCGGCCCTTGATCGCCTTTCCTAAAGGAGAATCAATACTTATAAGTCCTTTCATGGAGTTTCCCCGGACTGTGGTCACTAATTTATAGCTTTCTGTTTCATCATCTTCCGGAATATATAATTCCACCCGGTCGCCCAGACCTACTTCATCTGATTTTGACTCATCTGAAACAATACGGGCTGTTTTTATCATTTTTTCCAGATAACGGATACGGCTCTCGTTACGGTTCTTGTCCTGCTTTGCTGCCTTATATTCAAAATTCTCGCTTAAATCCCCCTGGGCTCTTGCCTCCTTTACTGCCTCCAATGCTTCTTTGCGCACCACCAGCTTACGGTATTCTATTTCTTCCTGCATTTTTTTAATATCGTCTTTTGTCAGATTATCATACATAGCTTTTCTCCTTATCTGCTTCCGTCGGAGTCTTTCATAATTTCTTTATTTTCCCTTCAGGAATTTTATTTTTTCTTTATCGTCTGCTCAAACTTTGTCCACAATTTACCTGTATATTATTACTTGTAAGGTTGATGAGACCTTTTACCATACAGGAAGACACTTTTTCATACCTAAGCCGGCAGATTCCCCCCTTTTCTGCCGGCTCCCTCCATTTTATAGGGCAATAAATTTTTCTCATGGTCTTATTCATGCCCTTATTCATGCTCTCTCATGCGGCAGAACAGTTCTGATACCACCCCTTCATATTCTGCAAGGTGCTGTGCCTTGCGTATCTTCTTCATAAGCTTTTCTTCTTCCGGACAGGAATGGATCAGAAATCCCCACAGTTCTTTCATTTTAAACAATACCGGTCTGTCTCCGCTCATAACATGGGTATATCCGTCACAGAGCAGACGGTGGAATTTCTCCAGCCGGTCTGCCTTCCTGTCGGCAGACATTTTTCCAGATACTTTCTGGGATGTTCCGTCAGCGATCTCTTCCATTAAAAATGGGTTCATCATGATCCCCCGTCCCATCATTATCTTATCCAGATCCGGATACTCTTTTACAAGACGGTCATAGTCTTTCCTTCGGAAAATATCCCCATTATAGCACACAGAATGTCTGCTTTTTTCAAATCCCTCTTTAAAAGCATTCATCCGCACATTGTATTTATAAAAATCTTTTAATACTCTTGGATGGATGATAAGTTCTGTTAATGGGCACTGGTTGTACAGACCTAAAAGAGTCTGAAACTCTTCTTCACTTTCCACCCCCACGCGGGTCTTGATGGAAAAATGAAGATTTTCCCGTTCCATTCCCTCACTGACCTCTCCCAAGAACCTGGCAAGCTTTTCAGTATCTTTTAAAAATCCGGCGCCTTTTCCCTTGGCTGCCACAGTACCTGAAGGACATCCCAGGTTCAGATTAACCTCTGTATAACCATATTCCTTTAATTTTACCGCTGTATCTAAAAAATCCTCCGGATCTGATGTAAGGATCTGGGGAATGACCTCCATTCCCTGATTATGCTCTGGAAGGATGTCATTTAATTCTTTGCTGCTGAAACCGCTTTTATGCTTCGGTGCCAGAAATGGTGTAAAATACCTGTCCATAGGCTTAAAACAGCTGTTGTATGCCTGTCTGTATATGTATCCTGTGATCCCTTCCATGGGAGCCAGATAAAATTTCATATGTCCTTTATCCTCTCATTTACCCTGATGTACTATGTTCGTGTCTATTATCCGTGTTTTTGCCAGAAAATACAATACCTTATCTGCTGCACTTCGGCAACAGACAAGGTATTAAAAAGGGGAGGATAAGTATTAATATTTTCTCTTTGGTGATAATCCTATTATAACCATTCCTTCCCCGTTTATTCTCTTTTCTTCAAAAATCCAGTCTGCTTTCGCAGAATTGTTCCATCATTCATTATTTACAGTACAAAAATAAGTACAGTTGTGATCATGATCATACTGATAATAATAGAAATAGAATTTACTGCACTTGCAAGACCAATATCCCCTTTCAGGTCACCGGTAAACGCAGGTGCTGCTGCTGCAATAGGGCTGAACACCAGTACCGCCAGTGTCTGACGATATTCCAATGGAAGGGGAAGAACAAAATAAAACATCAATGATGCCACCACTGCCACACCATAACGTATGGAAAGGATCTTTCCGATCTTTCCGATCTGCTTTTTATCGCCTGAAAGCTTAAAACCAACTCCAAGCATTAACATTGCCATAAACGCATTGGCATTTCCGATCAGCTGTGCAATACTGACAGCAGGTGCTGGAAGAGAAACATGGATCAGGGAAAGGATGAGCATACCGATATATGCATCAAATGGCGCAGATTTTATCAGTGTTTTCAAAATAGGGCCCACAGAAAACCTGCTGTTTTTATCTTTTGCCATAGAAGCTACACTGTAAGCACCTCCCAGACAGATAAACGCATTTCCCGTATCAAATAAACTGGTGATGACTACACCTGTAGGACCAAAAAAACCGGCGGTAAATGGCATGGTGAAATTTCCAATATTATAACCGGACATATTCAGGATATGAAATGCCTTTTCATCCCTGTCTTTCCCTCCAAGGATCCATCCAAGGCTCATGTAGAGCACGCCGCCTGCAAATCCTACAAGACACAGCAAAAGCATGGCAGGCTGTATCTCAGCCTGTGAAAAATTTGCAATAATGGATGCAGGAAGTGTGATCTTAAGCACGATCTTTGACAATACATAAAAATCTTCTTCTTTAAAAAATCCAGCTTTCCGCAATCCATATCCTAAAATAATAACTGCAATAAAAGAAGCTGCTTTCATCAGGATCGCTTCCATTTTTCTGTCCTCCGTAATAACCCGCCTGTATTAATCAGGCTGTATTTATTGATCTTTTGACCCCTCTGATACCAAATTGCTACGTGCTTTGCACTTCCGCAAGCAAGCTTGCATCGGATTTTAGACCTTTTGACCCTGGTATCATCATAACACAAACCTGCGCTATTTCAAAGTTATTTTGCATACAAGGTGTTCATTTTGTATACAACATAGTTACTGTACATGGTAGGCACTTTTGGAACCGAAAGTGCCGTACGATAACGTAGTGGTAGCGGGAATTTGCCGTATTTAAATGCGAAGCCACGGCAAATTCCGTTGCTGGTCATGCAACGCATGAACAGTAACTACAACTTATATCCGTCATTTCTACAAAACTGCGATCAGAACACAGGTAATGCAGACCATACTGATAATGATGGAAAGAGAATTTACCGCGCTTGCCAGGTTAATATCCCCTTTCAGATCTGCCGTAAATGCAGGCGCTGCTGCGGCAATAGGACTGAACACAAGCACTGCCAGAGCCTGACGGTATTCCAGGGAAAAAGGAAGCAGAAAGTAAAATGCTGCTGCTGTTAAAACAGCCACTCCATAGCGGACACCTAACATTTTCATGATCTTGCTCATCTGTGTCCGGTCTCCTGACAACTTAAATCCAACACCTAACATAAGCATGGCGAGAAAAGCATTTGCATTTGCCACCAGCTGTGCAATATTTAATACAGGTGCCGGCAGTGACAGATGAAGCCAGTATAAAATATACATGAAAAGATAAGCATCAAAAGGAACTGAACAGAGAAGTGTTTTGCACAGTGGGATAAATGAAAATTTCTTTTCCCTGTTTTTAACCATAGCACCAATACTGTAAGAACCGCCTAAAGCGATCACGGCATTTCCCGTATCAAACAGACTGGTAACAACTACACCGGCAGGTCCAAAAAAGCTGCTGGTAAATGGCATGGTAAAGCTTCCGATACTATAGCCGGAAAGATTCAGGATCTGAAATCCCTTTTCATCTGGATCTTTTCCACCCATGATCCATCCAAGAGCCATATATAAAATACCCCCGCCAAAACCTAACAGGCATAGTAAAAACATGGATGGCTCCATTTTTGTCTGTGAGAAATTGACAATGATGGATGCAGGAAGTGTGATCTTCACCATGATCTTTGACATAACATAAAAATCTTCTTCCTTAAAAAATCCTACTTTTTTCAGAACATACCCCAAGATGATCACAGCCATAAAAGAACCAGCCCGCATCAGTATTGCTTCCATAAGTTTCTTCCCCCAAAATCCCTGATATCTTAACACTTTCTTTATAGTAACACATCTCATCGTTCAATAGCAACTGCCCCTAAAAAAAAATACCACCCCTTTTCAATAGCCTGCTCATGAGAAATCCTACCTTTACCATCAAGAACTTTACGTCTGTTGTTGCTTAAAAACTGATCGGTCTGGTCTGCCGATTCGCAGGTTCTGTCGCCGGTAGCTTCTTTCAGACACATGACAACAGCGAAAAACGCAGAATGTGCGTTTTTCATAAAAACTTACTCCAACACACACTCTGCGTCAATCTGAAAGTTGTATAAAAATATCAGAATATTTATGCGAAATTATATTCCGTCACGATTTTTTCCCGCCCCATGGCCACATCATTGTAGTACTCATACAGGCAGATTCCAAGGAATGATCCGGAAATATTAACCACATTCTCATATCCCCGTCCCTGAAGCGCCATCAGCGCATTGTAGCTTCTCTGGCTGGAACGGCAATGCAGGTATACCGGACGGTCTTTCGGAATTTCATCCGTTCTCTCGCGAAGCTCACTTAAAGGAATGTTCACAGAACCCTTCAAATGTCCGGCCTCATACTCTCCTTTTTCCCGTACATCCACAATGAACGCCTGTTCCTCCACAAGGCTTCTTACCTGTGTAACCGGAACCTGGCGGAAACGTCCGTACAGAATATTTTCAGCCACCAGAGCCGCCTGATTTACCACATCTCTGGCTGTGCCAAATACTGGTGAATAACACAGCTCCAGGTTCTTTAAATCCCGGATGGTGCCATTCATGGAAACCATGGCTGCAATCACATCCACCCGTTTGTCCACATTTCCTCTTCCGATGGCCTGAGCACCCAGGATCCTTCCGGTTGGGACCTCAAACACCAGTTTAAAGTGCATAGGTGCACTTCCCGGCATAATTCCCACCTTGTCACCTGGAATCACATAAACAGAATCGCAGGGAATTCCGGCTTTGCGGGCATTCCGCTCATTAAGACCGGTTGCTGCTGCATTTAAGCCAAATACACGCAGTGCACAGGAACCGATGACACCTCTGTTGTCATTGGGAATCCCATACATCGCATCCGCCGCCGCCCGCGCCTGTCTCAAGGCCGGACCGGCAAGAGCCAGACGTGAAGGTTTCCCGGTCATACGGTCAAAGACCTCAATGGCATCACCAACCGCATAAATATTTTTATCACTTGTGCGGTAGTTGTGATCCACCAAAATGCCGCCGGTCTCTCCGATCTCCAGTCCGGCTGCTTTCGCAAGCCCCGTCTCCGGCGCTACACCAATAGCCAGAATAACCGCATCCGCTGGCACCGTCTTGCCGGAAGCAAGGGTAATCTGCTTCTCTTCAATGGTTTTTACTCCATCATCCACAATTAAAGACACGCCGTTGTCCAGCAGTTCCTTGTGAAGCATCTGTACCATATCGTAATCAAAGGGCGCCAGAATCTGGCTCATGGCCTCCACCACAGTAACCTTCTTCCCCGCCTTTGCAAGGTTTTCAGCCACCTCAATTCCGATAAAGCCACCGCCGATAACCGCTGTGTTCTCCGCTCCTGCGGCCTCCAGTCCATCCTTTAAGTGAACAATATCTGCCACATTACGGACTGTATACACATTTTTTCCGTCAATTCCGCCGATGCTTCTTGGCTTTACAGGTGACGCGCCGGGAGCCATAACCAAAACATCGTAGGCCTCCTCATGTATGTCCCCGGTCAGCGTGTTTTTAATCTCAATGGTCTTTTTGTCACGGTTAATAGCCATCACTTCGCTGTTAACCCGTGCGTCTATATCGTAAGACTTTTTGAATTTTTCCGGGGACATCATTACCAGTGCATCACTGTTTCCCACTACTCCTGACAGATAATAGGGAAGAGCACAGTTGGAAAAGGACACATGCTGGCCACGCTCAAACATAATGATTTCTGCTCCCGCGTCGAGACGTCTTGCTCTGGCTGCTACCGAAGCGCCGCCTGCCACGCCTCCTATGATCAGAATCCTTTTATTCATGGAAAATCACTCCTCGTATAATATCTTTTAGATACATAAATACATATATTTTGGTTAATAAGTTA
>OGXP01001705.1_pt1 | contig 17096 bp, 16 predicted proteins | sample 1576351 | NCBI WGS metagenome assembly OGXP01 (sample SAMEA3541517, study PRJEB24748) | human gut metagenome | biome: human gut; feature: human-associated habitat; material: faeces | place: China | collected 2012
CGAGGTGACTTTTGCACAGCATTCAATGTAGCGTTCCATTTTACACATTTGTCAAAAGGATCTGTTAGAAAGAATGGAAAGAAATGGTACTACCGCTTCTATGTAGAGGACGCAAGCGGCAAAATGGTTCAGAAAGAATATGCCGGAACCGAAAGCAAAAGTGAGACGGAAAAACTTCTCCGCAAGGCACTGGAAGATTATGAAGATAATAAATTTGTTGCAAAAGCAGATAACCTTACCGTAGGTGAACTTTTGGACATGTGGGCAGAAGAAGAACTAAAAACCGGGACACTCAGATGTAAGTACCACTATGAATGTCTATGCTCACTCCACTAGAAAAGCTAAGCGTGATTCAGCAAGGCTTCTCGACAAGGTGGCAGGCAATGACCAAAAGAAATTTCCCTTATTTCCCTCACGATTATCTCACAAGGGCAAAAATAAGGGAAAATACATATCATTTCACTATTTAAGAGGCTGAAAGCCTTGAAAAATAAGGAAAGTTCAGGAAGTCTCTCCACAAATTCCGATCTATTGCGGTCTTCCGCCGCTTCACATTTCATTTTTATTACTTCTGAATATCTTCAATTTTCTGTGCAATGGCTGACAGCTCGGATACGTCCAAGTCCTCTGCACAGCCTGCATCTACCTTTGCGGCTACCTGTGGGTCCATCGGCAGCTTGGCAACCGTGTCAATGCCATGCTCAGCAGCCTTTTCGTCCACATGGCTCTTTCCGTAAATGTAATGCACATTGCCGCAGTCCGGACATTTAAAATAAGACATATTTTCAACAATGCCCAGTACCGGAATATCCATCATCTGTGCCATTTTCACTGCCTTATCGACAATCATGGATACCAGCTCCTGCGGAGATGTCACTACAACTATTCCGTCCACCGGCAGGGACTGGAAAATCGTCAGCGGCACATCACCTGTTCCCGGCGGGCAGTCTACAAACATACAGTCCACATCGCCCCAGTCAACTTCTTCCCAGAACTGCTTAACGGCACTTGCAATGACCGGTCCTCTCCAGATAACCGGGTCTGTTTCATTTTCAACCAGAAGATTTAACGACATCAGCTTAATGCCGGATTTTGTAACCGGCGGATACATCACCGTTCCCGCCTCATCGCAGGTTGCCTTTTCATGCACGCCGAAAGACTTCGGAATAGACGGACCTGTAATATCCGCATCGAGAATCGCCGTCTTTAAGCCCTTCTTTGCCGCGCTGACTGCCAGCATCGATGTCACTAACGATTTACCGACACCGCCCTTTCCGCTGACAACCGCAATCACCTTTTTTACACCTTTATTATTGGCATTATTTAAACTCTGCGGTGCTGTACGTTCTCCACAGTCTGAACTACAGTTTCCACAGTCATGTGTACATGCTTCACTCATTTCACCTTATTCCTCCTGTATCATAGCCGGGGACTTTAATCCCCGGCATTTTATTATAACACAAATATCCAATATATATTTATGCCTGTTTTTTCTGTCCCGCACGCTTTCCGGCTCTTAGCGAGAAGCTGATAACCAGCAGTAAAAATGCAGCTGCCACCAGCATCCAGAATAAGAATACCGCAGGTTCACGACTGCTAAACATATCATAATAGCCTTTCAGATAAACTAAAATAATAATCAGCGGCAGTACATAACTCATATATCCGCGAATCCAGCCCGGCAGTGCAAAGCCCACACCGGTATTGACTTCTTTTCTGAAATTTTCAAAGCCCCAGCCGTTTTTCTTTGTACAAAACAGGACAAAGACCAGTCCGCCAAGCGGCAGAATGTTGTAAGATACCAAAAAATCTTCCAAATCCATAATCGTTGTGCCTGCGCCCATCGGCTGGATTCCCGACAACAGGTTGTATCCTAAAACCGCAGGCATTGAAAGCAGCATCAGCATCACCATGTTGGTTTTAACTGCCCTTTTTCTTTCGATGTTCCAGATTTCCATGGTAATCGCAATAATATTTTCAAATACGGCAATAACTGTTGACAGTGCCGCAAATGTCATAAATATGAAAAACAGCGTTTCCCATACCCTGCCGCCCGGCATATGACGGAATACATTCGGCAGTGTGATAAATAACAGTGACGGTCCCGCATCCGGCTGAATTCCGTAAGCGAAGCAGGATGGAATAATGATAATGCCCGCAATAATCGCAATCAAAGTATCCAAAATCACGACATTTAACGCTTCACCTGTAATCTTGTGGTCTTTTTCCAGATAACTGCCGAAAATACTCATCGAACCCATGCCGACACTCAGTGTAAAAAATGCATGAGTCATCGCCGCAAAAATTACATTTCCCCAGCCCTTCTGACCGGCTCTTTCAATATCCGGTATCAGATAAAAACGCAGACCTTCACCTGTTGTATCCCGCATAACAGAGTTGACTGCCAGTACAATCATCAATGTTATGAGCAGCAGCATCATGACCTTCGTCACCTTTTCCACACCGTTTTGCAATCCTAACGCACAAATGCCAAACGCAATCGCAATTGCAATCACTGTCCATAAAATCATGGTACCCGGATTGGCCAGCATATCTGCAAACTGTTCTGTCGTACTCTGCACCTTACTGTTTGCCTCAAGCTGCCCTGATACGGCAAGCCACGCATAATACATCATCCAGCCTGTTACCATGGTATAAAACATCATCAGCAGATAATTTCCTGCAATGCCGAACCATTTAAAGCAATGCCAGTTGCTCTTTTCTGATTCTAATATTGAAAATGACTGCGCAATACTTCGTCTGCTGCCTCGTCCCACGGCAAATTCTGCCGTCAGAATCGGCCAGCCTAAAACTGCCAGAAAGAGCAGATATATCATAATAAATGCTGCCCCGCCATTTTCACCGCAAATGTACGGAAACTTCCATACATTCCCCAATCCAATCGCACAGCCTGCCGATACCAGTATAAAGCCAAGCCGTGACTGAAATTTTTCTCTCTCCTGCATAATCCTCCCATCTATTTTGGAAAACCTTTTTCCATATAAGCATAATATCTATATTATACCGATTTTAAACAGGAAAAGCAACCTAAGAAAATTTGTATCCGACACCCCATACCGTCTTAATATACCGGGGATTTTTTACATCACTTTCAATCTTGCTGCGAAGATTCCGGATATGCACCATCACCACATTATTCGTATCATATGCTTCTTCCTCGCTCCACAGCGTATTATAAATATGCTCCGTAGAAAATACATTTCCCTTATTCTTCCAAAGCAGTTCTAAAATAGCAAATTCTTTCGGTGTCAAAAAAATTTCCTTTGCATTTAAAAAGACACGGTGTGTTTCCAGATTCATGGATAAATCCATATATTCCAAAACATTTTTTGCCACACTGTGGTTAAATTCCTTACTGCGGCGCAGCTGCGCCTTCACCCTTGCCACCAGTTCAATGGGATTAAACGGCTTTGCAAGATAATCGTCCGCCCCCGCCGTCAGTCCCAGCACCTTGTCCATATCCTGATCCTTTGCTGACAGCATAATAATCGGAAGATTACTTTTCTTGCGGATTTCCATGCAAAGCGTAATGCCGTCCATATCTGCCATCATAATATCTAAAATTGCCAGATCGATATCCATTTTTTCCAGATATTCCAACGCCTCTTTACCGTTTGCCGCCTTACAGACCTGCATGCCCTCATTTTTCAGATAAATTCCAACCAGTTCCCGGATGTCTTCCTCATCATCCACTACCAATATGACTGACATTTTTACTCCCTTCTGTAATCTATGTTCTACAGCCTTATATTTTATGCTTTCATCAGACGGATATGCAGGCTGAAATACCCCTGTGCATACTCTGCCCAGACCTTTCCTTTGCTGCGTTCCACCGTTTCACGCACAATCGACAGCCCCAGCCCGTTGCCGGCAATATTAGAACCTCTTGCATGGTCTGCCCTGTAAAACTTATCAAAAATCCGCGTACAGTCTGCTTCTTTTACTTCTTCTGACACATTTCTGACAATCAGGTGCATTGTGCTTTCTTCTTCTTCCATGCTTACCATAATATCGGTTTCCGGCTTTGAATATTTGATAGCATTCATCAGAATATTATCCAGCACCTCGCGCATATCTTCAATGACAATATTGGCATAAAGCGGCTTTTCCGGTATATCAGTCACAAAATTTCTGTTCTGCTTCTGTGCAATGCCTTCAAACTCTGATACGTCCTGGCTGACCATCATGGAAAGGTTGCACCGCACTGTATTGTCCTGTTCTACTTTAATTTCATTTTTTGCCAGCAGAAAAATTTTCTGAATCATTCCGTTAATTTTCTCTACCTGCGCAAATGCCTTTTTTATATATAAATCCCTCTCGGATTCATCTTCATATTTTCCACTGATAACCACATCAAGATACCCTGTAATAATGGTCATCGGTGTTTTAATATCATGTGAAAGATTGGTAATCAGCTCTCTGTTTTTCCGCTCATTCTCCCTTTCTTCTTTCATCATTTTATCAAGGTTATGCTGCATGTCGTCAATGCTTTCCGCAATCGTTGTCAGCTCGTCATATCCCTTTTTATCAATCCGTGTATGCAGATTCCCCTTCGAAATTTCGTCAACCACACCGGATAAATACCGTATGTAACTGATTCTGCTCTTTGAAAATATCAGTACCAGTATCAAAAACAGCACCGCCGCCAATGCAAGACAGGCTGCCCGTAACTGCATATCATGATAAATGTATTCAGGATACGCCGGTGTCCGGAATACAATGTAGTACAGCACCTTTTCCACGCTCTTTGTATACACGAAAATGTATTCGCCACATTCCTCATCATACGAATCAGACACCAGTTCGTCAACCTCGATGTGTCCGCCTTTTTTCGGCATAGTTTCGTCATCGCTGTTATTTTTCCACAGCACTGTTCCTTTTTTACTCGCAATCGTAATCGACATATTTTCGCCGTCGTCTACGGATACAAACGGCATTTTATCATTCTGCATGAGATAGCGCATCGCATCGGTAATATTTTCTTCCTGCGATTCCGTGCTTTCAATTTCTTCCATCGCTGTATTTAACGCACTGTCTAACTCACGCACCAGTTTCATAACCTGCAGATCGCATTTTTTCTTATACTGCGAACAGTCTTCCTCCACTTCAATAAGGATTCCCCTGCTTTTACAGATATAAAATACACCCATTGCGACCGCAACCGCAATTATAACCGACACTAAAATGCCAACTGCCAGTTCTTTATAAATTCCTATCTTTCTGCCCGTCTGATTATGGCTCATGATGCTTCTATCTCCTTACCCGGCAGTTATCGGATACATTTTTACCAGTATCCTAATTCCACGCCCTTCTGGTATACAGCTGCACCCATTGCATAATATCCATATGAATTAAAATGCGTATAATCGTCCTTTAACTGCTCCGGCACCCTGCCGTTTGCCAAGTCGTCCAAATCCTGTTCTGTCGGCTCTAATCCCGCCGTTTCAAGTCCATGTTCAATCATAAAGGCTCTCATATTGATAAAGTGTTCACCAAATGCTTCCCTCAATGCCGCTTCCCACACATTATCCTTTGTTCCGACTTCAATATCACTCTCATACTGTTCGGAATCATATGCCTCTGTCGGGTTATCTGTATCACCAATAATAATATAACATTGTGTCCCGGACTTTTCAATCATTGCCTGATACTGTGCAATCAATTCATCATAGCTGTCCCAGCCGCCGTTACTGCCCATCTGAAGTACCAGTATATCGGCATTTACATCATGTGCCGCCTGTGTAACCACCTGCATGCCCTTCTTTAACTTAACACTGCCTTTTTGTGTGTTTCCGTAAGTTTTAATATAAAGCTTTTCATCTCTTTTTTCCAGCTGGAATAACTGATCATTAATATACACCAGATTTTCTGCCTGATTATTATCTCCACCATATCCGTTAAAATTGTCCAGCATAACACTTTTACCATCTGCATCTACAATGCTGATTTCCACACTTTTACCTGCTTTTACCGTAACATTTCTTGCGACAAACATCGTAAGTCCACCCTCGCGCGTGGCTATTTCATAAGAAGTTTCGCCTGACACACCGAGATTGTATACGTCCATTCCTGTGTAATACTGTAATGTATCCGGATAAGTCCAACCGGAAATATCCATAATCTGTCCGCCATTTGTAAGCTGTGCTTCATCACTGTATCCATATCCAAATGTAATCGAATCGCCCCAGCACGCAATCTTTTTTTGCTGAAACACACACGTTCCCAGTGAAACAGTATGCTGTCCCAGCAGTGTTTCCGGCTGTGTCGTCTGCTGTGCTTCTAAAACTGCTTCTGTTGTATCTTCTAAGGTCATGTCAGCATCCGGATTTTCCGGTGTTATATAGCAGACTTGATTTGCTTCATTACTGTTCTGAGTGCTGCCTGCAAGTCCCTGTTCCATTCCTAAAACAGAATGATTAAAAAAATAATTAACACCGGCACCGATGATACCGATTCCCAATCCAATAAACACAATGCAGCTGACGATTAATTTTATATTCCTTTTCATAATTATCCCTCCTCCGTTTTGATGGCTTTATCTTAACAGCCAAATATAAAAATTTATTCAGTATAAATCTTTAGATTTCTTAAGAAGTATTTTTGTTCTTACTTCTTTATACGAAGGAGGATGCGATTTATTTTAATTCACTGCTATTCAGCTTTTTCTATGTTCGTGATTCTTATAATATTCCAGCTTATCCTGATACATCTGCTTATCAATGCGGTTCATAAAATCATCTCATTTTTCAGTGCTGTCATCACGCCTGCAATCGCAACCGCAACAAGAAATACCTGTATCGGAAACAGCTTGAGCGTACCAACTTTTTTCCGGCACATCGCATACAAATACAAGCTGTCCTGAATATAAAAAAATGCAGTCAGCCACATTTGCAACTTCATCTGCTGTTCCCGGTCTTCCTGCCGGACATTTTGCAAACATATTCTTGTAAAAATCACCGCGCGGACCATTAGCATGAAGTGTATATATCATCGGTATAAAAGGAGATTTTCTGTTTGCTGACTCCATTCAGGAAGCAAGGCTTAAAATCATTACCGGTCAGGGCTATATGCCTGTTGATGTAATCGGAAATCCGGCATGGTTTGATTCAGCCATTGCCAGAATTCCCCTCGTCAGAAATGGCGAAACAGTCAGAAAAACGTACTGCGCTTTCTGGCGGAGGGATAATTCCGGGTATTATATTGAAGCTTTTGCTGAAATATTAAAAGCTAGATTTTAATATATGAAATTATAGCAGATAAGCTGAACTAATTTTAATGACTAAATCTGCGTTTTTGATTGTTGTATTTCTATGTGCAATCATAATGATTGTTTTTCTATTTTTTAACTTAGCTATTGATTTTGCAATAAGCTGCTCGGATTCGTTATCCAACGCTGACGTTGCTTCATCCATTAGGATAATTGGAGAATTTTTTACAATTGCTCTTGCCATGGCAATTCTCTGTACCTGTCCACCAGACAAATTACTTCCTCTGCTATCCAGTATAGTATTGTATCCTTCAGCAAGACTTTCTATGAATACATGAGCATTTGCGAGTTTGGCTGCTTCTATGATTTCCTCATCTGATGCAGATGGTTTTCCGTATCTTATATTATCCTTTATACTTACATTATATAGATATGGTGTCTGTGGAATATACGCTATTTTCTCTCTTGCAATTTCTAAGCCAATATCATCTAGTTTCTTTCCCATAATACTTATGGTTCCACATTCCAACCTATAAAATCCTAATAACAATTTAGCTAATGTACTTTTTCCACTTCCGGAAGTTCCTGTAACAGCAATTATTTTGTTTGATGGAAACTGAAAACTTTCATTTACAAACAGCTTATTTTTACCTTTATATCCAAAAGTAATATTATTACATTCGATGGCATAAACATTCTTATCATGTATTTCATAAGTATCTTTACTTTGGTTATCCGTAACCGTTATTACATCTTTTTCTTCTGGCAAATTCAGAAACTCAAATATTCTGTCTGCGTATGCAATACAGTTTACAAGCTCTGGAATGTTTTTCCCTAACTGAAGAAAACGAAAACTAAGAGATGTATATAATGTAAAAATAGCTGCAATTTCCCCTAATGTTGCCATTTTCTTCTGTACTAATATAATTCCAATGACAATAAACATTAAAGAACAGAATAAATCAAATGACGTATTTAGCATATCCAAAACGGCAGTTATACCCACTTTCTTTTGCTGCATATTCATATACTGTGTATTCTCAGACTTATATTTTTTGATTCCATTATGATTTACATCATATATTTTTGTAATTTCTATACCTGACAAAATATTGGAGACAATATTAGTCATCAACGCATTTTTCTGAGACAACTGCTTTCCAACTTTTTTCATTGGCATTGAAAGTAAGGCATTTGCCATAAACAAAAGTATATTCAAAATCAGAAGAATCAGAGTCATTAGTGGATTAATTGTTACCATTGCTATCACAAACACAAGTACAAATATGATTGGTGCCAGTACCCTTCTTAATCTTGATGAATAAATATTGCAGGCTGTATCCGTATCGTATATCATCTTTGAAATTATTTCACTGCTCTGATGTTCTTCATAATATTCATAAGGCAGGCTCATAGCTTTTGCAAAAACATTTTCTTTCATTACCAGCGTCATTCTTTTTGCTTCATCGTTATATATGCACATAAAAAATGATGCTATGACAATTGAGCAAATTCCAGCAATAATTGTAATGATTATCCTGCTTGAGTACCCGAACAGTGTTCCATTTCCTGCTGCTTCAAAGATAATTTTCATAAAAAATGAACCTGAAACCTCAAAAAGAGCATTAAAGACAGTCATCATAAATATACCTGTCATATACAATGGTAATCTTCGCCCCATCATTTTTAAGCTTTTTATAAGACATTTGTATGTGTTCATTTTAAAACCTCCTTGCCATAGAGTTCTGCATAGATTCCATTTTGCAACATAAGTTCATCATGCTTTCCTGCTTCTGATATTTTTCCATTTGCAAAGCAATAAATTCTGTCTGCATTTTTTATGGTAGATAACCTATGTGCTGCGACAATAACAGTCTTATCTTTATTCTGATATATTACCCTGCTTACGATTTCCTGTGTCTTTTCATCAAGTGCGGATGTTGGTTCATCCATTATAATAATTGGTGCATCTTTATATAATGCTCTGGCTATTGCAATCCTTTGTCTTTCTCCACCTGAAATTGTGATTCCTCTTTCACCAATTTTTGTATTAAACCCCTCCGGCAAAGCCGCAATCATATCATAGATACCTGCAAGCTTACATACTTTCTTTACCCTAGATATGTCAGTATAAAAATCACCATAAGAAATATTCTCCGCAATTGTTTCTGGAAACAAATAAATTTCCTGTGAAACATATGCTATATATTTTCTAGCTGCATCTATATTCCATTCATCAATATTATGTCCATATAAATTATATACTCCATTCTGTGCCCTTATAAATCCGCATAGCATTTTTAAAAGTGTAGATTTTCCTGAACCTGAAGCACCGACTAATGCAATCTTTTCACCTTTCCTTATAAACATGCTTACATTTTCCAAATTGTTATTAGATGTCTTCATATCATAAGAAAAAGAAATACTTTTTAATTCTATGACATTTTCTGTATTATTACTCTTTGTTTCTTCATTGTTTCCGCTTTTTTCCGGTTCTGTGGACATTAACCTTTCAATTCTTTTCACAGAAATCATCATTTCTTTTGCATCCATAATTCTGAACGGAAGTTCACTCATTGGATTGAAAATCTTATTAAAAAGAACGATAAATGCCATAAGTTCACCTATTGAAATTGTTCTATTTAATACCATAGCAAGTGCAATTAATGAGCAAATAATTGTTGGAACCCATTTAATAAGCATTATCAGACCATTTGCCAGTGCCTGATATCTGTTTCTGGCGTATTCATTTTTCAGAATTTCTTCAGCTTTCTCATGAACTCTTTTCCCTAAAAGCTTTTCTATACAATATGACTTTGCAATTTCGATTCCTCCTATGCTATCCAGTGCAATATTACTGAGTTCATCATATTTGCCCCTTCTTTTCTTTGCTAAAACTCCTAGCCTTACAGCTATTCTATTACTGATAAATAGGCTTATCGGGAGAATAACAATTACTCCTGCAAATATTATCCAGTTCATTTTCAGAATTGCTATACCAATTACAATAATAGTCACTCCATATTGTATGATTTCAGGCAGAAGTTCAGACAGCAGCTTTCCCATATCAGTAATATCTGATGTAAGCTTATTCAAGACACTCCCTGTATGATTGAGAAGTAAACAATCCGCCTTTTCAACAGCTTCTATTATCTGATTTTTACATTCCTTCTGTACACGAACACCAAATATTCCGCTGAAAAAACTTTGTAAAAAAGAGATAATCATCGAAATTATAATAATTATTCCCATTTTCAAGAATAGTTCTTTCATGTAAATTTGTTCTCCTGAAATCATTACATTTATTGAATTTGAAATAATTTCTGAACCGATTACAATCAATTTAGATAATATAAATGACAACATTACCGCCAACAATAAAAGTGGACTATATCTGATAATCAATTTTCTTACATTTCTTGACATATTATTTTTCATTATTCCCATCGTTTTACCTCCAGCTATTGCACTATCATATAGTAAATTGTATAATATTAAAATAGAAGATTCATTAAATATAAAATCATATTATATATTTAATCTACAATTTAATGTCATTTTATCATTCATGGAGGACTATTATTATGCCTAACCCTTTAAAGCCTGACGAAAATGTCTATATAGATCACAAAATCAAAGATGGTGGATATTCTATGCCTACCATGCAGGCTGCTCCTGACCACTATACATTAGGATATATAGTTTCCGGTGACAGACGCTGGATATCCACCGAAGTGATAAGGACTACCCACGCTGGCGACTGTGGCATTAGTAAACCCCATGTATATCATAGGAATTGTTCAATGTCAGATACACCTTATGACAGATATGTTTTAAAAGTGAGAACCGAGGCTTTCCAGCCAATTATTGATGTTATTGGAGAAAAAGAATTAGACATCATCTGCTCAGATTATATGCATTTTACAAAATCATCACAGAAGATAATACAGGCTATGTATGAAGAAATGTTACAGGAATATACTAAAAACACTAAGTACTCACAACTTATACTCATAGGTATGGTTTATAAACTGTTTTTCTATATGTATGAAAATCACATTCCATCAGAAAGTGATAAACACATACTCCATCTTAATAAATTCGATGAACGTATTCAGGAGGCTCTCGTATATATTGAAAATCACTTGGAATATGGCTCTCCAATAGAAGAAGTTGCTGCTTATGTGTCACTTTCACCCTCGCACTTTTCAAAACTATTCAAAAAAATTACAGGTTCTTCTTATACAGATTACCTCACTGATGTAAGAATTCAACACGCACAGATACTGCTTGCTACAACAACTCTTACAATACATGAAATCGCAAGTAAAATAGGTGTAAGTGGAGGAAATTATCTATGCACAATTTTTAAGAAAAATCTAAATATATCTCCAAGTGAATACAAGAAATTACTTTGAAATTATTTCTATGATATTCTATTTTTTCTTTTTCATCGTATTCCATATCCTCTATTCGTTAAATTCTTCTGTCTTTGCTTTGAAATAAACGGCTGTATATTTTCTGACATTGTTCAAACTCACTTGCCAGTTTATCTATTGTTTTACTCTTATGTGTGGCACCCTGCGTTTCGCCATATCCTAAAGATAGAAGAATCAACTGTTTTTGACCTTTTTATAGTTTCCCTCTATGCCGCTAAACAAACAAAAAAGGAATGGTCTTTCCAACCATTCCCTAACCAATGAGCCCACCGGGGTTCGAACCCGGGACACCTGGATTAAAAGTCCAGTGCTCTACCAACTGAGCTATGAGCCCTCATTGAATAAATTGTAAGTCTACTTTGGATTACCTTCGGAATCCAGCTGGGCTAGCTGGATTCGAACCAGCGTGATGCAGGGATCAAAACCCTGTGCCTTACCGCTTGGCGATAGCCCAATAATAGCCAGGGTGGGTACAGGGATTCGAACCCTGGGCCTTCAGAGCCACAATCTGACGCGCTAACCAGCTGCGCTATACCCACCATATAAAAATAAGTGTGCCCGGGGGGATTCGAACCCTCGACCCACGGCTTAGAAGGCCGTTGCTCTATCCAGCTGAGCTACGAACACACGAAGCGGGTGATGGGAATCGAACCCACGTATCTAGCTTGGAAGGCTAGTGTTCTACCATTGAACTACACCCGCAGATATTCAATTAAAATCGGGGTGACAGGATTCGAACCTGCGACCTCTTGATCCCAAATCAAGCGCTCTAGCCAAGCTGAGCCACACCCCGTTGGTGTTTTGTGTTGCTGTTTGTTATCTGTTCCGCAACGACATGGATTATTATATTATATGATTTGCATATTGTCAACACTTTTTTTCAATTTTTTTTATTTTTTTTCGACAAGCCGTTTTAAAGTGCGCAAAGCCGCATAAATACGGCCTTACACGCTTTTTAACTCAAATGTAAATTCCCCGGAATCTGAAATTTCCAATATAATATACGTATTTTTTCCGTCCTGCTGGCGCGGATAAGAAATGCTTCCCGGATTAATTAATGTAATCTCATCTTCCACCTGAATCACCGGACGATGGGTATGTCCAAACATCACAATATCCATGCCCCTCGCAATTCCTTCCTGACGGAGTGTCTGTAAATCCAAAGATACATAATAGTAATGTCCATGTGTAAGCAGAACATTTTTCCCTGCAAGCTGTATTTCCAGTTCACGTGGCGCCTGTGAGTAGTAATCATTATTTCCCGGCACCATATAAACCGGTCCCGGTATCATTTCGTTAACAATATCTTCATCACCTTCCAAATCCCCAAGATGAATCATTGCATCTACGCTGCCCTCTTTTTCCAATGCCTCATAAAGATTGCCAAGGCGCTTATGCGTATCACTTACAATCAGAATTCTCTGCATATCTGACCTCCATATTTCACGCTAATTTAAATATTGTGCAAGCTGTGCCTTCAATTTTTCCAATGCCTCTCCGCGGTGGCTGATTTTGTTCTTCTCCTCCGGCGTCAGTTCTGCCGAAGTCTTTCCGTACTGTGGCAGATACACAATCGGATCATAACCAAAGCCGTTTACCCCTTTGATTTCATGAGCGATAATCCCTTCCATTGTTCCTCTTGTGGTAAAATGTCTTCCGTCCGGAAAAACAGCCGCCATTGCACATACAAAACGAGCCGTTCTATCTTTATCTTCTACACCATCAAGGCGGTCAATAATTGCCTGATTTTTAATGTCATAAGACGTATCATGTCCCATGTATCTTGCAGAATATACACCCGGCTCTTTATTCAGATAATCTACTTCCAGTCCAGAATCATCTGCAATCGTAAGTTCCCCTGTCAGTTTCATGACCGCTTCTGCTTTAATCAGCGCATTTTCTTCAAATGTCGTACCGTTTTCTTCGATATCAATATCAATTCCGGCTTCTTTCATGGATACAATCTCAACCGGCATATCTTTGCAGATTTCTTTCACTTCTTTAATTTTTCCCTTATTATTCGATGCAAGAATAATCTTTGTCATTTTAATCTCCATTCCGCAGGCTCACTGCATTATACATTCTTTTTCGGCGGCTTCGGTCCTAAAAATGAGTAAAAGTACGTTTTTAACATACCATTATAAATCTTTCTGTTTTTGTCTGCTTTTCTGCCAAAATATTTTTCAATATCCGTATAGGAAGTAATCACATACGCCGACCACGAATCTAATTTTGCAAACTGCTCTCCCAACGCCGTATACAAGGCAGGAAGGGCTTCCTTTTCCTCTAAACGCTCACCATATGGCGGATTGGTAATCACAAAGCCATATTTCTTTGCATGGCTTAACTGGCGTACATCTCTTGCCTGAAAATGAATCAGCTTGTCTACCCCGGCATTGCACGCATTCTGCCTTGCAATTTTAATAACATTTTCATCAATATCAAAACCCTGAATATCTGTTTCAACGTCCATGCAGATATTGTCATTGGCTTCTTCTATCGCCATATACCACTCTTTTTTCGGTATCAGATTTTCCCACTGCTCTGCCGTAAACTCCCGGTTCATGCCCGGTGCAATATTCGCCGCCATCATGGCCGCCTCTATTGGAAATGTACCGCTTCCGCAGAACGGGTCTACAAAAATGCGGTCTTTATGCCACGGTGTCAGCATAATCAGCGCCGCCGCCAGCGTTTCTGAAATCGGTGCTTTGCCCGATGCCGGACGGTATCCGCGCTTATGCAGTGAATCCCCTGTCGTATCCAGACTAATCGTAACAATATCCTTCATAATCGTGACACGCAGAGGATAGGCACTGCCATTCTCCTTAAACCAGCCCGTCTGGTATTTCTTCTTTAACCGCTCTACAATCGCTTTCTTGACAATGGACTGAATATCGGAACTGCTAAACAGCTTACTGTTTACAGAATTTGCTTTCGTAACCCAAAACTTCCCGTCCTCCGGTATAAATTCTTCCCACGGCAGTTCTGCAACATGATCAAAAAGTTCTGTAAATGTCACCGCTTTAAACTGCCCCACCTTTAAAAGAACTCTCTCTGCTGTTCTTAAATTAATATTGGCTCTGCATATGGCTTCTGCATCACCTGTAAAGGTCACTTTACCATTTTCTACTGAAACGATTTCATATCCCAGATCGTAAATTTCTCTCTTTAAAACTGCCTCCAGTCCGAAATGGCACGGTGCAATTAACTCATATGTATTCATACTGTTCCTCATTTCCGATAATCATTTACCTGTTTTCTTCAATATACCATATATTCCGGTGCTTTACAATAATATTACAGCTTTCAGAAGTCTTTCAGAACCCCTTTTCTTTCTTCTGAAATCTTTGAAAAGCCTCTCCTGAAATTTTTTTAATCTTTATAACAGTCTTTCACAACCCTTTTAAAAATCCTTATAAAAATCTGTATGATAGACAAGATACTTTCCGTGATACTGATGAATCCCGCCAACAACCGTCTTCACCTGAAATCCTCTTGCCGCCAGTTTCGGACAGATCATCATGCTTTTCGAACCCCTGTCACAGTACACGATAAAAACCGTATTTCTATCGTAAAATATATTATTTAAAACAATTCCGCCTGCACTATTTTTTATATTTGTATTCATATTTGTATTTATATTTGTGTTCATGTTTGTATTCATATTCACATTTCTGTTCCTGTAATTATTTTGAAGCTGCTGTTCCATTTCCTCAAACGGAATATTGACTGCACCTTTAATATGCATTTTTTCATATTCCTGTCTGCTTCTTAAATCTATAAACACGGCTTCTGAATTTTCCACATAATAATCCAGCCGGCCGGTACTGATATTTTCACATCTCATTTTTTCTTAAACCTTTAATCAAGTGCTTACTCTAGTATATTCGATAATGCGTGTCCCGTGCCTGTCTGATGTGAATTTTAAGCCTGCTGACGTTGGTCTTTCCTGCCTGAATTTTCAAAATTGCCTTCTGATTATATTAAGGTGATTATATTTCCGATACAAAATCTGCTATAATATGAATGACAAAAGACCGGCAGATTTGTTTCTGCCGGTCTTTGCATTGCTTTTACGAATTATCTGTGGCAATCTGTTGTATCAGACATGTTGCTTTCATCAGAAGCATTGCTGTAGGAATTCTTTGAAGAATTCTTATTAGATGCGTTCTTTGAACTGTTTGATGCATTGCTTGCATTTGAAGCATTGCTCATGTTAGATGCGTTGCTTGAATTCTTTGAACTGTTTGATGCATTTGATGAATTTGTGCTGTTAGAATAATTCTTAGACATACTGAAATGTCCTCCTTTTATATTAGATTACATTGCATAGTATCTCTTATTTTTTTGAAATTATTCATAAACAGAATGACAACAATATGGTGTTATCATAAAAAAAATTCCTGACATTCTTTCAAAAATCACTTAAAACCCAAATGTACCTTTTCAGAATTGTTAGATATAACACTAAAACTAAAATATCGTTTACCGCAATATCACTTCAGCACTTCAAATGTAACTTTTCCGCTATAATATTTCACCATTGCCTTGCCTATTATCTGTTCTTTTTTTACATAAGTGTTATTCCAATACCGTGCATCATTTGAAATGTTTCTGTTATCCCCCATAACAAAATAAGAATCTGCAGGCACTTCAAATACCATGTTCTGCCCCAAAGACATCGGCTCTTTTAAATACGGTTCCTCTAACTGCTCTCCGTTTACATATACAGTATCATTTTTTATTTCAACAATATCTCCCGGTATACCGATAATCCGCTTTACAAATACGCGGCTTTCATCGTCCGGAAATTTAAAAACAATAATATCCTGTCTTTGTGGTTCTTCAAAAAGATACGAGATTCTCAATCCAAAATATCTGTCTCCGGTCATAATCGTATTTTCCATTGAACTTGTCGGCGTTTCTGCATTGACAATTACACATCTTGTAAGCACAAATGCAATGAGAATCGCAGCACTAAAAATTTTAATATAAGAAAACATTTCCATCAATACTGTCTTTGGGCGGCTTTGATTTTTCAATTCTTTAAAAAATTTCCCCATAGCTTTTCCCTCCATTTCCAATTCTATGCTTTACTTGGGGGTAAGTTTTAGAACCACTCTTGAAAAAACACCATTTTTTACCCCCATTCTTAACAAAGAGCCTCTTTTTTACTCTGTTTTTGACAAATATCCCCTTTTTATATAACAAAATATATAACAAAAAAGCCCTATCTAAATCACTTTAGATAGGACTCATGTACGTGACAAGATTCGAACTCGCGACCTTCTGGTCCGTAGCCAGACGCTCTATCCAGCTGAGCTACACGTACGTATGGAATATTCCATAATAATCACAACTGCTGTTGTGATAAATGCCGGCGACCGGGGTCGAACCGGTACGGGAGTATAAGTCCCGCAGGATTTTAA
>OGXP01001706.1_pt1 | contig 17092 bp, 13 predicted proteins | sample 1576351 | NCBI WGS metagenome assembly OGXP01 (sample SAMEA3541517, study PRJEB24748) | human gut metagenome | biome: human gut; feature: human-associated habitat; material: faeces | place: China | collected 2012
TAAAATTTACAATGTGATAAAAGTTGGAAAATAATATTGCAATTTATTGGAAAAAGAACTTGCAAAACACACACTAACAATTACAGATAATTTAACAATATCTTCATCGTCTTTTAAATTATCTGATAAGTATTTAAGTGATATATTATTTTTTAAAATATTAGGTAATATAAATTCTTTATCATTTCTTAACTCTTCAGAAGCAAATTCTATAGCATAATTTTTATCCTCAATAGCTGCTAAAACTACTTCTTTATCATTTTGGAGTACTGGAGAAGCATATTTAAGGGCGTATCCGTTTTTTCTTACTGCTTCAAGAACTATTTGTTTATCATTTCTTAACTCTTCTGATAAATAATTTAAGACATTAATACCATTAGCACTTATTGCTCTTGACACTATATATTTAGTATTTCTTAATTCCTCTGAAGCAAATCTAATAGAGTTACCAGATCTACTTACAGCTTCTAGTACCACTTCTTTATCATTTTGAAGTGCTGGGGAAACATATTTCAAGTTCATTCCATCTTGTTTTACTGCTGCTAATACTACTTCTCTATCATTTCTTAACTCTAATGGAGCTATAGATAGTGACCTTCCATTTCTTATATTATTTAATACATATTCTTTAGCTTTCCAATCCATAAATTCCTCCTAACATTGTTGGACTAGTTATCCGTTAGATTTTTTATTTTGATTTTTTATCTAGCTTATGGTATTATTTATACATAGAATTTAAGATTGTAATCATCATTATATTTTAATTAAAAAAATTTCAATATTGTGTTTCATAATTTTTGTACCTTGCAAAATTTAAAATTTTTAATATAATTTTTTAAATAATATGCAAAATATAGTTTTTATACCTTGTAATTTTTAATATGATCTTAAATTCTATAAAAAAGGAGTTTATACTCCTTTTTTTATCTTTCATTTCCTTTTGATCTTGCTCTACTTCTTGGAGTTCTTTCTTTAGATACTTCTTTTTTTAATTCAATTGATTTTACAAGTTCTCCTGATTTATAAGTTGACTCTTTTATAATTTCATTTCTTTGATTTCTTGAATAATTTAGCCATAAGCCTTCTTTTTTATCGTCTTTATATGTTCCTAATTCTTTGATATTTCCATTGTCATAGTATTGTCTATATTCTCCATCTCTCAAAGCTAATTTATTGTCTTTTGTTTCTTGGATTCTATAATTTACTATTTCTCTTATATTCCCATTTTCATAGTAATATTTATTTTCCCCAAAAAATAAATTATCTTTAAATTGAACTTTAATTTTTAAGTTGCCATTTGGATAATATCCCTTAAAATGCTCTATATCATCTTTATATATAGAATGAATTACTAAAGAAAAATTTTCATCATATGTTTTTCTTTCAACACGTTTTCCAAAAGCATAGTTTTCTACACTTTCTATTTTGCCTTTTTTATAATGATAAGCTTTAGTTAAGACTCCATCTTTGTAATAACTTTCTTTAAATTTTGAACCATTATCTAAATATTCAGTTTTACTACCATGAATATAATTATCAAAATAATATGTAGCTTCTTTTGTTTCACCATTTTCATAATAAGTAGTTTTAAGACCATAAAGTCTACTTTTTGCGTACTCTTCTATTTCTTTGATATTTCCATTTTCAAAATAACTAATACATTTTCCTTCAATTTCCCCATCTCTCATATAAAATTCAGATTCTATTTGTCCACCAGGATAAAAATTAGTTACTTTACCTTGTTCTAATCCATTTTCATAATTAGATATTTGCCATAAAAATAAATTATCATTTTCATCTGTTTGATAACTTCTATATTCTCCTTCAAGTTGTCCATCAATATATGTCCCCTCTGATTCAAGTTCTCCAGTATATATATAAGCTCTATATGGACCATTTGGAATATCATGTATATAACTTTTTACTTCCTTTAATCTAAGAGTTTCAATATCATATTTAAAAGATTCTCCTTCTTTTAAGTTATCTTTATAAGTTCCAACTTCAGCAACTTCATCATTTGTAAAAATTTTAGCATATTTACCATTTAATTTACCTTTTTCATAAAAGCAAATTTCCTCTTTAATCCATTCATCTTCTTTAGGAATTACCCAAAGTCCTTCTTTTTCTCCATTTTCATTAAAGTTATTTATATTTATCATTTCCCCTTGTCTTGCTAATTCTAACAAGATATCTTCATATTTAACTTGAGAAATAAGAGTATCAAGACATTCTTTATAAGAACCTTTTATATTACTCTCTACAACATTTTCAACCATTTTTTCAAGATTCCATTCATTTGTCTTTACATCTTTATAAAGTGAATAGATATTTATTCCATCGTGAATATTTAAGCTAAGAGAGTTTTCTTCTAATTTAGATTCAAACTCTCTACTTAAAGTAAAACAATATTCTTGATTATCTTTACTCATTTCATTAAATGTTTCTTTATTATCAAATAATAAAAGATCTTCAAATTCTTTATTATCAAACATATTTTCAACATTTACAAAATAATTATCCAGTATGTGTTCAAAATTATAATACCTATCATTTCCTACAGAATAAAGTCCATCATCAAATATTCTTATATCTGCATAATTAAGATTTTCCTTTTCATTTATTATATCTATATCAGCATAATTACTTCCCCAAGTACACATTACTTTATTGTCTGAACCTACTTCTTTTTCTATTAATTCTAAAACTTCATTTATATTTTTTTCTATTTCTTTGCTCTCTTTAAAATTTGTCACTTTCACCCCTCCTATTATTAGCGGACAAGTTGTCCGCTATAAATTATCTTTCTTGACCTTTAGTTCTTGATCTACTTCTTGTAGATTTTTCTCTTTTTTCTTCTTTTGATTTAGATTTATTCTTAATTGATTCTTTAAACTCTTTTATAGTTGGATATTTTTCTTTAATTTCTTTTCCAGCATATATATATGAACTTTCTCTATCTTTTACTGCTTCTTTAACTATTTCAAGATCATTTCTAAGTTCTTTGGATAAATATTGAAGCGATCCTCCCCAACTTTTAACAGCTATCATTCCTATCTCTTTATTAGACTTAAATTCATCACTTAAATATTTAATAGAACTTCCTTCTCTTTTTATAGCTTCTAAAACTACTTCTTTATCTTTTCTTAGTGCTTCTGAAGTATATTGAATCAATTTTCCATCTAATTTTACTGCCATTAAAGCTATATCTTTATCTTCTTGTAGTTTTTCTGGAATATATTTAATTATATTTGCATTTTTTCTAATACATTCCTTTACAAACTCTTTATTATTTTGAAGTTCTGGTGAAGCATACTTAATAGCCTTTTCATTATTTATTATTGCTTGAATAACAATTTCTTTATTGCCTTGAAATTGTGGTGAAGCAAATTCTAACATATCTCCAGAAACTCTTGCAATTCTTGTTACAATCTCTTCATCATTTCTAAGGCTTTCTGGTATATATTCAAAAGACTTTGGATTTCTAGTTATAGCAGATAATATAAAGTCTTTATTATCAAGTAATTCTTTTGAAGCATATTTCATTGTAGATTCATCATTTTTTATTGCAGATAACATTATTTCTTCATCATTTTTAAACTTATCTAATGAATGATAAATAGCTCTTCCATAAGTTTTAGTTGCTATCAATAATAGTTCTTTATCTTCCTTTAATCTATCTGAAATTTTAAAATATCCAATTCCATTTATTTCTAAGACTTTTTCCACTACTTCTCTATTATCCTTTAGTCTATCTGAAGCATGAATAAATGAGAAAGGATCTTTATTACAAGTTTCTAATAATATTTCTTCATTATCTTTTAATTTATCCGAAAGAAAACAATAAAGGTTTGGATTTAATTTTACTGTTTCTAAGGCTATTTCTTTAGTATCTTTTAACTCATCTGAAATATATTTAAAAGCTTCTGTATTATTTTTTATTGCTTCTAAAGCTATTTCTGGATCGTTTTTAAATCTTTCTGAAGCAAATTTCAAATTGTATCCATCACTTTTTACTGCTATTAATACTAGAGATTTGTCATCTCTTAATTTCTCTGAAAGTGCTGGAAAAATAGTATTTGTCTGTTTTAATGCTGCCATTGCAATTTGTTTATTCTCTTTTAATTTTTCTGATAAATATGGATAACTCCAACCATCTTCTATACAAGCGTCCATTCCTATTTCAAAATCTTCTTGTAATCTTTTAGAAGCAAATTCTATAGATAATCCGTTGCTATTTACTGCTGCTAAAACTATATCTTTATCATCTCTGAAATTTTCAGGAACATTTTTTAAATTCCAACCACGATCTTTAACATAATTCAAAACATCTTCTTTACTATTAAATTCCATATAAAATCATCTCCTCATATTAAAAAAGTATAAAAAAAGAGCCTAAAACTAAGTAGCACAAAAATGCTATCTTAATCTTAGGCTCTCCGTCTCCCAGTTTCTGGCTTTCCTTTTATATAAAGAAATTAGTTTTCAATAAAAATATTTTATCTAAGCTGCAAGAGTATCACTGTTTCTCTCCGTTCTTAGTACTTCTATCTACTATCTAATCTACTTTTTTTCTTTTATTATATCATATCTAAGTTTAATTTTTAAGAAAATATCTTAGCTTTTTATTTTGATTTTTTATTTTAGTTGTGGTATTATTTAGTTATAGAATTTGAAGTTTTTTTACTTTGTTAAATTTTAGTGTAGTAAAATCTTTCTCTTTTTTGGAAGTATTGAAACCTCAGTTTTTGTACCTTGTTAAATTTTAGTGTAGTAAAATAGAAAAAGTTAGAGATAAACATTTCTCTGAGTTTTTGTACCTTGTGAGTATAAATACAAAAGAAATAAGAAGGCAGAGTGAGTTTTATACCTTGTAAATATAAAAAATAAACACTTCAAATTCTATAAAAAAAGGAGTATTAACTCCTTTTTTCTTTTATTATCTTTCATTTCCTTTAGATCTTCCTCTACTTCTTGTAGCTCTCTCTTTTTGGATTTCTTTTGGTTTAATTTTTTCTTTTGTCGATTTTATAGAATTGATATTTACATTATTAATTTCTTCTAATATTCCATTTTTGTATTTAAAAGTATCTTTTACTACTCCTGGATTTGTGCTGGAATAAGTTATCCAAGTACCCTCTTGTTTTCCATTTACATATTGTCCTTTTTCTTCTAAATTTCCTTCAATACTATATTTTTTATATTCTCCGTCTAAAACATTATTTTTGTAGTTTTTTTCTTCAAACAAGACATTGTTAGCTTCAAAAAACTTTTTAAAATTACCTTCATACTGAAGATTAACCATTGTTCCTTTCTCAATTATGCCATCTTCATATTTAGTAAAATTATCTATAATCTTATTCTCTTCATAAGTTCTTATTGTTTCTTTAATTAATTTACCTTGTTCATCATAATTTTTTCCAGAAATCTTGGAAATTTTACCTAAATCAAAATCAAACCTTTCAATTTTATATTCAGCTTTTAATGTCCCATTATTATATTTAGCAGAGAAATTTTCATTTTTTATTTTTCCAGCAACATAAGTTCCAAGTAAAACTCCATCATATGTATATTGCTTGAATTGTCCATGTTTTAGTCCATTTTGATATGTTCCAATTTCTATTAATTTTCCTCTCGTAGAATATTCTTTATATTCTCCTTCAAGTTGTCCATTTTTATAGTTTTTTTCCTCAACTAAAATATTTGTATCTGCTAAAAATTTTTGATATTTACCATCTAATTTGAAATTAACTTTTGTTCCTTTTTCTATAAATTTTTCTCCATAAATTTCAAAATTATCTGTTATATTTTTTCCATCATAAGATCTTGAAATTTTACTTATTAACTTTCCATCAATATTAAAATCTTCTTTTTCCCCTTCTATTAATCTTTCTTTTACATGTATTCTTGTTTTTAAATTGTTATTTTCATATTTACAAGTAAATACAGCTTCGCCAATCATTTTTCCATTTTTTTGATACCCTTCTAACATACCATCATTTAGGAACTTAATAACATTACCTTCTTTTATATTGTTTTGGTAATATCCAGTTTCCATTAATTTCCCTCTCGTAGAAAATTCCTTATATTCTCCATTAAGTTTACCTTCTTTATATGTAAGTATATTTTTTAATGTTCCATCTTCATAGAACTCTACTAAGACTCCATCTTTTTGTTCTTTATCATTTATTGAATATTTTGCTTTTAAATCTCTAGTATTATCATAATACTCATAAATGTCTTTCATACTTACTTTCCCTCCCTTATATTTCCATACCTTTTTTAGTTCTAACTCTACTTCTTACTCTAGTTTTCTTAGGTTCTTCTTGAGTTTTTGATCTTTTTACGCTTTTAGTTTCCATTTTATTTAAAGTTTTAAAAAGAGTTTCTTCCTCTTTAGAAGCTGTATTTTCTTGTATTAAGTCTTTTGTCTTAACATACTCTCTATATCTCTCCATAATATATGAACACACTTTATCTGCCTCTTTAGAAGCTCTATATAGCTCATTAGGATCTGATCTTAACATTTTATTCCAACCATTTAAATAAGCTGAATGGTTTTCAAAATGTTTTCCTTCACTTGAAATTCCAAGTTCTGCTTTAAGGAATAATGAAGATAACTCTGCTATCAGTTCCTCTTTAGCATATTCAGGTGACAGTGGACTTGTTATCATTTCTCTTCCTAATTCTTTTCCAGTAGAATGTGCCATTTCATGTAATAAGGTTGCTAAGTAATCTTCAGTAGTTTTAAAGCTATCTCTTAAAGGAAGAGTTATTTTATCATTAGCTGGACTATAATAAGCTCTAGCTTGTGCTGCTTCTTGTATAGGACATCTTGATGAAGCTATAAAGTCATTTGCTACTTCTAATATTTCATCATGTGATAATTTAGGAAGTTCAAATTTAGGATAATCTCCTTCTATTTGTTCTAAGTTAAATACAGTAAAATAGCTTATTCTAGGTTTATCTAAAGGAACATCAACTTTTTCTTTTTCCCCCTTATCATTTATAATTTCTTCTTTTTTTGTCCATATCCAATATTCACAGGGGTGTCCATGTTCCCCTTTTTTTACTTTCCAACCTTTTTCTTGTGCTTGTTTAAATGTTACAAATCTTGGATCTTGGTAATTATTTTCTGCAACTACATATCCTAAATGTAATTTATTAATTCCATTATATTTAGCTCCACTTACAGGATTTTGACTTCTTAAAGCATTAATATCCCAACCACTATCCCAAATATATCCTTTTTCCATATTTGCTATAACCTTATCTACAAGAGATTTTCTTTCAGATTGTACCTTTTCAAAAGCTGATATTTTTTCTTTTTTCTCTGCCATTAATCATCAACCTCCTCAAACTCAACATCACAATCTTCTGGTAAAACAGGATATACTTCATTCATATTCACACCATATTTATCTGCTATTCTTTTTAGATTTTCCATTTTTTCTTGATTTGTCATTTTTACCTCCATTTATCTTTCTTGTCCTCTACTTCTCAATCTATTTCTTGTTGATTTCTCTTTTGTAATTTCTTTTGATTTAATCTTATTTTTTACAGGTTCTTTTAGGTTAATTTCTTTTTCTGAAATTGATAATTCTTTATTACTTGATCTTTCATATGAGTAATTGGATAATAAAAACTCTTCTCTAAAACTAAATGTTTTATTTTTCCCAATAATAAAATGATCTTCTACGTTTTTATAAAATCGCATTGCCATTTTTTCTATCGTTTCTGTTACCTGAATATCCCCTTGACTTGGTGAAATACTTCCAGAAGGGTGATTATGAAATATAATTAAACCATCTGTATCTTGATGTAATAAAAATGGAGTAATTATTATAGGATCTATTTTTGCTTCTCTTATTCCACCCTTAAATAAACTTGTTTCAATATTAGTGATATTTTGATCTTTATTATATGTTATTAGTCCAAAGTATTCTTGACTTTTCTCTTGATTAGCTATTTTCAGTATTTCTTTTATTTTTTTTCTATCATCTTTTATATTTAATCCTAAAAGTTCATTTTTAGCATAATAGTCCATAAATTCATGTAATTCTTTAGAATTAATTTTTTTCTTTTCCTCTTTAAAATTTTTATTTTTCCCATTTATTATATCTTCTTCTGTAAATTGACAGTTTCCAATTCCATTTTTACTATCAAGTTCCAAATTTTTATCTAATTCAATTCTATCTATTATTTTGTAACCAAATAGCTTAAAATCCATTTCTAATCTTAAAAGTTTATTATATTCATTTTCATGTGAAAGTAAGATAACATGATTAGCAGTTTCAACATAACTTTTATCTAAAATATCTTTAAATTGTGTGTTTATAGGGAATTTATTATCACTTAAAACTTCCATATTACTATTAAACATAATAATTTGTACTTCATCTCTATCTGGAATATTATTTTTTAAATAATCAAAAAGTTTATTTTGCCCTCTAATAACTATTTTTTTATTTTCTTTTTCTTGATTGAATTTTAAATATTTTCCTAATTTATGTGTGTCTATTGAATTTTGCTTTAGTTTTAAATAAAGCTCCTCTTTATTGTTGCAGTTAAAATATTTATAAAAACTATCTTTCATAAAACATCACTTTTTTCTTGGACATAGTTTAAAAACTCTTTAATTTCTTTAACTAAAGGTTCATCTTGGTGGTTTTCATCATTTAAATATTCATATAACTCATCAAAATTTTTCACATTTAAATCTTTCATCAACTCTTCCATAATTTCCTCCTATATAAGCGGACAAGTTGTCCGTTGGTTAAAAAAGTATAAAAAAAGAGCCTAAAACTAAGTAGCACAAAAATGCTATCTTAATCTTAGGCTCTCCGTTTCCCAGTTTCTGGCTTTCCTTCTATGTTAATAAATTAGTTTTCAATAAAAATATTTTCTCTAAGCAGTAATAGAGTATCTCTGTTTTCTCCTCTTACTTAGTACTTTTATTTACTCTCTAATCTATTTTTTCTTTTATTATATCATATCTAAGTTTAATTTTTAAGTAAATATCTTAGCTTTTTATTTTGATTTTTTACATGGTTTATGATACAATTTAAACATAGAATTTGAGGTTTTTGTACCTTGTGAAGTTTTAGTAGAATAAAACCGAGAAAAAAGGTAAACTGCTCAAGCCATAGTTTTTGTACCTTGTTAATTTTAAAAGGAATTAAAGAAAATAATCTAGGATTTAATATTTTTATTTATTTTTAATAGTTGGATAAAACTTCAGAATATTGAACCAGTTTTGTACCTTGTTAATTTTAGTATAATAAAACTTTTAATACAAAAAAGCGAACTTAAAATTAGTTTTTGTACCTTGCAAATATAAAAAAATAAACACCTCAAATTCTATTAAAAAAAGGAGTTTTCACTCCTTTTTTATTTTGCTATCTTTCTTGTCCTTTTGATTTAGCAGCTTTTGATCTTTGTTGATTTTTTACTTGCTTAGGCATACTTGTTATAGCTTTAGTTTCAGATCTGTTTTTTATTTTATGTTCATATCTATATTGTCCTTCCATATTTAAAAATTCTGTTTCCCTTAATCCTTTAATAACTTTTTCTACATTTCCGCTTTCATAGTAAAAAGTTTTATCTCTTTTAGCTGGATCTTGAGTAGAATTGTTATAAGAATCTAATGTTTCCTCACTTTTTAATGCTCCACTAGGATAAAATTCTTTGCAAACTTTTTTATTCATATCAATTTCTTTTATTTTTTTACCATCTTCAAAAAAACTTGTTATTTGATACCCTTTTTCAAAATTAGTAGTTCTTACTAATTCTCCTTTTGAATCAAAATCTCTAACTTCTTTTTCCTTATTATCTTTATATTCAGTTTCAACACGTTTTTTAGAATTTAAATCTTGTTTAATCCAAGTACCAGTTCTTTCTCCTTCAATATTATAATCTCCTTTTAGAATACAATCTTCTAATTTGAATTTTGCACTTACTAAGGAATTATTAACAAATAGAAGTTCATCACCTTTATCTGTTTTCCATATACCTGTTTTATGTCCAAAAACATAATCTCCAGTCATCTCTTTAGGTAAATTATTAGGTGATAACTCATTTTGATCTATAATACTTAATACACATGGTTCTGTACGTTTCCCAGTATAATTTCTTTCAGAAATTTCCTTCATTCTTTGAGCAAACTCTTTTTCTGCTTTATAATTTTTTACTTTTGTCTGAAATCCAGTTTTAGAAGATCCAGTTTCTTGTATTTCTTTTTCTAATTCTCCTGTTTTAGAATAATGTTTAGTTATTGTATTATAATATCTATTTTTACAATTAGTTATTTTTTCAGTAGTTAAAATATTATCTTCATATACTTTTCTAATTTTTTCATAATTTTCAGGAACAAATCTATATTTTCCATAATCTTGAAATTCTTTATCAGTCATTTTATATTCTTCTACTATTTTTGAATCTTTATTATATACACTAGGTTTAGTAATAGTATGGTTCTCATAATCTGTTAAAAATACCTCTTCAAAATCCTCAAAAGTCTTTTTCTCCCATATACCTATTCTTTCACCTTTTTTATTTACTATTCCAAATTCATTTCCAATTTTTTCTTCTAATTCATTTATTACTGTAATTTCTAAATATTTATTTCCTTTAATTTTATCTTTAAATTTTTCCCATAAATTTCTATTATCTGCCATTTAATTATTCCCCCTATTTATTTTATATTGCTTTTAATAAACTTTTTTGTAATCTTTCTGACGCATATTGTAAATTTTCTCTATTCTTTTTGATAGCTGCTTTAACAATATCCTCATCATTTTTTAACTCTTTTGAAAGATAGTTTAAAAAATATGCTTCCTGGATTTCTCCAAAATACGAATCTTGATTTAGCTCATTAATTGCTCTTAATATAAATTTCTTATTATTTTTCAACTCATCTGAAGCATACTTTAAGTTACCATAATATTTTTTAGCTGCTGCTATTACTACATCTTCATCGTTTTTAAACTTTTCAGGTAAGTCTTTTAAAATATATGGATCATTTAAAATATAGTTTAATTGTCCATCTTTTTTAGATTTAATCTCAAAATTTTCAATCTTCTCTAAAATCATCTCTTTTTCATTATTTTTCATAAAACCAATTATTTTTTTTAATATATTTTTCATGTTTTCCTCCTTTAGCTAACGGACAACTTGTCCGCTTATAATTTTAAAAAATAAAAAAAGAGTCTAAAACTAAGTAGCATAAAAATGCTATCTTAATCTTAGGCTCTCCGTTTCCCAGTTTCTGGCTTTCCTTCTATATCAACAAACTAATTTTCAATAAAAATAGTTATCTAAGCAGCAATAGAGTATCTCTGTTTTCTCCTCTTACTTAGTATTTTTCTCTACTCTTTAATTTATTTTTTCTTTTATTATATCATATCTATTTTAATTTTTTAAGGAAATATCTTAGTTTTTTATTTTGATTTTTTATTTTAGTTGTGGTATTATTTAGTTATAGAATTTGAAGTTTTTTTACTTTATTAATTTTGAATCTAATAAAAGTCTATAAAAGTTAATCATAAAAAATTAAATAGTTTTTATACCTTGTTAATTTTTAATAGAATAAAACAGAAGATACAGAAAAGGTGTATCTAAAGGAGTTTTTGTACCTTGTAAGACCTCAAATTCTATTAAAAAAAGGAGCTTATGCTCCTTTTTTCTTTTTCTTATCTTTCTTGTCCTTTAGATCTTCCTCTACTTCTTGTAGCTCTCTCTTTTTGAACTTCTTTTGGTTTAGAAGCTTCTACTTTTTTTTCTGGAGCTACTTTCAGCATATCTTTTATAACTTCTCCTTTTGAGAATAATTGACTTTTTATAAGTTCTCCTTTTTCAGAATATTCAGAAAATACTCCATTTTTTTCACCTTTGTGATATTCTCCAGTAGCTTTTAATTTCCCATTATCATAGTAATCTTCAAATTTACCTTCTAAAAAATCATATCTAATATTAGATTTAAATTTATGATCTTGATATTCAATTAAAAAATCATCTTCAAATTTATTTTTACTATCATCTTTTAAAAATCCATCTTTATATTCTTTCTTTGAAAAAATATCTCCAGATTTTGTATATTCAATTTTAACTCCATCAAGCACATTATCTTTAATTTCAGCAATACTCATTATATTTTCCCTTAAATATTCAATTTCTTTACCCTTAATATGAAACTCTCCATTTTCATAGTAAGAATTAACTGTTATATTTCTGATTAGCTCTCCGTTTTCAAATTTATCTTCTTTTATTTGATTTCCTTTTTTTTCTTGAATATACTCTAACTTCCCTCTATCATATTGTTTTATGATGTGATCTGTACTATTATTAAATGTATATTCCTCACGATTTAAAACTTTGATTGCTCCCATAATTTCATAACTTCTTTTCATTTCACCATTATTAAGTTTTTCAACAATAATTTCCATAAACTCCTCCTAATCTTAATTTGCTTCTATTTGATTTTCATTCTCTTCTACTTCTTTTTTTATTTCTTCTTCCTCTTTCCTCTCTTCTTCTTGTCTATTTAGTATATTCATTATTTCAACAAAATCCATTTCTGTGCTTATAACTTGTTCTTTTTCTAATGTATTTCCTATTACTTCTACTGCTTTTTCTACAATATTAGAGTTCTCTCTTTCTAACTCTAATAGTCTAATAATAAATCTCTTAGGAAATTTAGGAAGTTGTACATCTGACACACCTTTTCCTTTTAAATGTTCCAATATTTCTATTGGAAGTTGTTCTTCTCTTTCCAAAGCTTCTGTTATTCTTCTTAAATTTTCTTCTAATGTTTTTTCTAAATTTTTCTTGTCACTATAGTAATTAATTCTTAAACATTTAATAAAATCTTCATCTGTAAAATCATTTAAATATTCTTGGAATACCTTTTCATACTCTTCTTTTGTTTTAAAATTATTACTTTTTAATCTTGATTTTAAGACTATTTCTTTTTCATTCTTTTTATCTTTTTCTTCAAGTTTTATAAATTTGTCTATTTCATCATTTAATTCTTTACTTTTTAAAATATCCTGAACAAATTTCTCTTGACCTAACTTATCTATAATAGACTTTAATACTTTATATCCTTTTTTCAAGTATATTAAGTATTCAACAGCATATTCTGTAAGTCCTTCATCTTCAAAAAGTTTAACTAATTTCAAGTATGAAGCATAAGGTATGTTATAATCAGCATTATCTTTAAACTTTTTATGTTTAAACCAGAATATTTTATTTCCTTTAATTGGATTTTTCCCTGAAAATAATAGTAATATATTTTCATATGGTAAAACTCTAACTTCTCCTGGTGTCATTAACGCTCTTGCTTGATAAGATTCATTTCTGCTATCCATAAAAAATCCTCTACCTGATCTAGTAATAATTTTTTCAGTTTTATTCCCCATCATATCACTAATCATTCTTGGAGTTTCTTTATCGTTTGGAGTAAAATATAGTTGGACACTACAGTTATCTACTATTGAGTTGTCTTTTCCATAAATATTATTTAATTGGTTAATAGATTGAACTATCAATAATACTTTTAATCCGTATCCAGCTATATATGCTAATGCACTTTCAAATAGTCCTAATTTACCTAATGCAGGAAACTCATCAATTAGAAATAGTATTCTTTTATTTTTGGGTACACCTTTTTTAATTTTTACTATTATAAAATCTTCAATTGTAGATTTTATTTTCTTCATATCTATTAATGGTTTCTTCTTTTCTTTATCTATTTTCTTTCTATTATTAAACTCCATCTTATCTGTTAATTCATATATTGTTTGAGTAATGATAAGTCTAAATAAAGGTTTAGTCATTTCTATTGCCTTTGGTGGAGTTATTAAATATAAAGATATTCTATTATCCATTATTTCTCTTGGGCTTATATCAGATCTACCAATATTTCTCATTACTCTTGGATCTTTAAATATTGACAGTTTATTGATACAAGTTGAAAATATACTTCCACGCTCTTTATCTGGAGTAGCCATTATAGTTCCAAATGTTGATCCTACAACAGGGTGTAATGTTTCTCTTTTTTGATATAATTCATAGAATGTTAAGTTATTTTTTACTTGGGTATTTAATTCTTCATAATGATTAAATGGATCATATGTCTTTATTACATTACCCTCATTATCTTCTTCTACTAAATCAACAACATCTCCATAATCATCTATTTTTTTTGCTAAAACAGATCCTATTTTATTTATTAAAGGTTCTTTAGGATCTTCAAGGAATTGCATAACATCTATAAAAGAAGCATTAACATTGGCATATTTAACATGAAGAATAACTGCTGTAAGTAAGTTAATTGCTGAAGTTATCCAGTGATCTGAACCTCCTTTTCCATCAGTATCTAAAAGTGTTATTGCTATGGTTCTTGCGTCCTCTTGTTCTGATAGAGTTCCTACTTTAACTAAACTTAGTGGATTATAGCTTATTCCCTCTCCTGATGAGTCCATAGGATTATAAAATATACAATTTTGATTTAAAACGCTCCTTCTATAACCTGATGTTAAATCCCAACACTCTCCTTTAATGTCATTTACTATAACTGAACTTTTCCATGTCCAAAGAGTAGGAAGAACAGTATTAATCCCTTTTCCTGTACGTGTCGGTGCCATGTTAAGTAAATGTTCTACTCCAGTATGAGTTATTATTTTATTATCAGGTGTCATACCTAATACAACTCCATCATCTGGATTTTTAGTTATTCCCATTCTTTCAATTTCATCTTTATCTGCAAATTTTGCTGTTCCATAATAATCTGGTTCTTTTCTTTTATTAATCATAAGAAATATAATTACAGCATTAGATAACAGATAAAATTTTTTAAAATTCATTTGAGTTTTACTTTTTAACCTCTTATTAAAAATCAATCCAGGATTTAAAGTTATTCCCTCTTTATTCCCTAACTTATTTTTACTTAAAGATATGGTTGGAGTTATGATTCTGTCTAAGTTACGATACTTATTTGCTAAGGTAAATAAAAATATGTTATTAATTATCAGTAAAACACTAAATGAAAAAAATAAGAATTTTTTAAACTTCTGCATAGTTATCAACCTCTTTTCTAATTTTTAGTAAAAAAAAAGAGATTCCAAAAACCAAATAATACAAATTGTATTATCATAGTTTTAGAATCTCGTAATCCCAGTTTCCTGATTCCATATATTTAATCTGGCAAGTTATATTTATTTATCTAACCTTACTCCAACTTTCAAGCAGTATCTCTGTTTTCTACCATATCTGGAGGTTGATAACCTCATATAACTCACATATAATTTATTTTATTATATCATATCTATTTTGATTTTTTAAGCAAATATCTTAGCTTTCTATTTTGATTTTTTTCATAGTATATGTTATAATTTTCTTATAGAATTTGAGGTTTTTATACCTTGTTAATTTTTAATAGAATAAAACATACTTTGCCATTCAAAAAAGTATCTATAAGTTTTTGTACCTTGTTATTTTTAAGTTTAATAAAATTATTTTTTTGTAGGACAATAAGTCCTAGCAGTTTTTGTACCTTGTTATTTTTAAGTTTAATAAAATAATAAAAAAGGCGAATAAATAATTAAGTTTTTGTACCTTATAAACCTTCAAATTCTATTAAAAAAAAGGAGTATTAACTCCTTTTTTAATTTAAAATATATTTAATTCTCTACTATTTTTTAGAGTAAGAAATTAATTAATAAAGATGTTAATAATAACATGAAAGCTCCACCTATTCTTGAAGAAATTTGAGAGAAAGGCATTAACTCCATTCTATGACTTGCAGACATAACAGCAACGTCACCTGTTCCTCCCATATTTGCCATACAAAGACCAGCAGTGATAGAACCTTCAATAACATAGAATCCAATTAAATGTCCAACAATTGCTGTTCCTATAATAGCTCCTATTACTGTTGCTGCAACTAATAATAGATAGATAGGACTAAATGCTTCAATAACTTCTTTAAGACTTGTATAAGCTACTCCTATTCCAACTAATAGTCCAGAAGTAAAATTTTTCATTATAAAGTTGAACCATTTAGCACAACACTCTTCATAATACTCATCTATAATTCCAAATACTTTAGCAATAGCTACAGAGATTATCATTAAAGCATAAGCATGAATTGGAATAAATTTACTTAAAATATTACCTAGAATAAAGAAAGATGTTGCTATTAATAATCCTTTTCCTAATTCTTCATATTTTAAAGGAGTATGTTCTTTTTCTTTACTCATTTCTGAATCTTGAGTTTTTAAAAGTTTTCCATTTCCAGTAAGTGAAGGGAATCTTTTACCTATTTTATCTAAAACACCAGCAGATACAATAGCTAAGGCATTTCCAAGAGCAACAGCAGGAACCATTACTGCTAAAAGTTGAGTAGGATCTTTATGAAGAGCTTGTCCAAATATTTGAGATAATGGAACAGCTCCAGCTCCCATTCCTCCTCCCATAATAGGAATTGCAATATAGAATACAGCATTAACAAATCCATAGCCAGAAATATAACCAATTATTCCAGTTAATAAAAGTGAAACTACTACTCCTCCAACAATAACAGGAAGATATCCAACTGCTGCTTTAATTAAAAGTTTTCTATTCATACCAAGAATACTTCCTACAATAAGGGCAGCAATATAGAAGTCTAAGAAACTTTGTGTTGTCATAAAATCTTTTATAATTTTTACCTCTTTAGCAGGTATTAAATTAAAATATACTAAGGCTGCTGATACAAAGATAATTACAATAGGACCTCCACCTAAATAATCTTTAATTATAGGAGTTTTATTTCCTATATAATCAAGAAGTCCTCCTATGATTATCATAATTGGAAATGCTCCCAGCATACCAGAAGGTAATTTCCCTAAAAAGACAGCAATAATTAAAATAATGGAAATAGGAGTGAACTACTCCCACTAAACCTAAAGGTTTTGAAGGAGCTTCGTAATTACTCATCAGAGTAATTCTAAAGAAGTTTGACAGCTTAAGCTATCCTTATTCTTGCAGGTGTGTCCACTTCACCTCTACTGTATAGGACTTCTAAGTCCACTACATTACTTTTTCTTAGAATATT
>OGXP01001707.1_pt1 | contig 17092 bp, 17 predicted proteins | sample 1576351 | NCBI WGS metagenome assembly OGXP01 (sample SAMEA3541517, study PRJEB24748) | human gut metagenome | biome: human gut; feature: human-associated habitat; material: faeces | place: China | collected 2012
ATTTTTAATTTTATCATAGAAAGCTATTTAAAACATTTATTATTTTATTTACAGATTTTTTTTCACACCCTCGGATTTGCCAAAATCACTACATCTTTTTCTACTTTTCTCATGCCTTTTAAAAATTCATTTAACATAGAAACAATTTCTGTTAGGTTTCCTGCTTGTATTTCTAATTCCATTTTCTCCTCCTTAAAATATTTTGTTTACATATATTATATATTTTCATTCATAAAAAATACAGTTATTTTATATAAGCATTTCTTAAAAAATTTTTTCTTTAACATCTAATTTTACTAAAAAATAAAAAAGAGGAAATACATCATTTTGTAAATCCTCTTTCTATAAAATTACTTTCTTCTATATATATCGTTTAAATTTTTTATCCACTCTTTATCAATTTGTAAAAGAGCCTCATCTGTTATACGGAAAGCCCAGTTTCCTCCTGCAACTCCAGGCTGATTCATTTTTGTATCACTTCCAAAACCACATAAATCTTGAATAGGAACTATTGCAAGCTGAGCCGGACTCTGCCATAAAGTTCTTATTACAGAACGGCACGATTCACTGTGATATCCTCCCATTCCCCAGTCTTTTCCTGTAAATCTGCAGTATTCAAGAGCTATTTTTCTGTTTTCAGGTGTTGCTTCCCAAAGCCAGCCTAAGATTGTATTATTATCGTGAGTTCCTGTATAGGCAATAACATTTTTTTCATAATTGTGAGGAAGATGAATGCTGTCTCTGTCGCCGATAAAAGCAAACTGCATAACTCTCATTCCCGGAAGTTTTGTTTCTTTTAAAAGTTTTACAACATCTTCATCAATATCTCCCAAATCTTCTGCTATAATCTGAGAATTATTAAATTTTTTCATCACAACATTAAAGAAATCCATTCCCGGACCTTTTATCCAGCTTCCTGATTTTGCATTTTCCGCATCAGCAGGAACACCCCAGTATGCAGAAAATCCTCTGAAGTGGTCAATTCTCACCATATCAAAAATCTGAAGAGAATTTTTAATTCTTTCAATCCACCAAGAATAATTTTGTTTTTTCATAAGCTCCCAGTTATAAAGAGGATTTCCCCACATCTGCCCCTCTTCTGAAAAATAATCTGGGGGAACTCCGGCAACAAGTCTCGGACTTCCATCTTCAGACAAATCAAAAAGCTCACGGTTTGCCCACACATCAGCACTTTCTAAAGAAACATAAATCGGCATGTCTCCAATCATTTTTATTCCGTTTTTATTTATTTCTGATTTTATTTTTTCCCATTGAGAAAAAAATTCATACTGTAAAAATTCATGGAAAAAAACTTCGTCAGCATATTTTTCAAATGCTTTTTCCACAGCTTCTTTTTTATGAAATTTAAGCTCTTTATCTTTCCATAAATACCAATCGGTATTATTATTTTTTTCACGAAGAGTCATGTAAAGAGCAAAATCAGGAAGCCAGTGTTTATTTTTATTTTCAAATTCCTTTATTTTATTTTTTTCATTTTCATCTATTCTTTTGTAAGCCAGACGAAAAATTTTATATCTTGTTTTGTTAAGCCATTCAAAATTTACAAAATATGGATTTGGACATTCGTTTTCTTTTAGTTCATCTTCACTTAAAAATCCTTTTTCTGCAAGAGTCTGAAGATCTATAAAAAGAGGATTTCCTGCAAAAGCAGAAAAACTTTTGTAAGGAGAATTACAGTCATCTGTTGTACCGAATGGAAGAGTCTGCCACCAAGTAAATCCCATCTCTTTTAAAAATTTTGAAAATTTAAGAGCTTCTTTCCCAAAACTTCCTATTCCATATTTTCCCGGAAGAGATGATATGTGAAGCAAAATACCGCTGGAACGTTTCATAAAATAACCAACCTTTCTATTATTTAATTATTAATTACTAGCTATTTATAATATAGCAAATTGAAAATAATTAAGCAATGTAAAATTATTTTGGCTGAATACAAGCTTAATGTGAATTATTTTTTAAAAAATTTATACAAGAGAAAAGCAGATAAAACATTCACATTACTCTTGTATAAATAAAAATATTTTTCTTGACAAAAAAATTAAAAGAAAATATAATAGTTTGCAAACGAACAAATAAATTTATGAGGTTTTTAAAATGAAAAATGATGACATAGGATTTTATTTAAGAAAACTTAATAATTATCTGCAGAAATACAGTCATTTAGTTTACAACAGAAAAGATTTAAAAGAATGTTCTCTTTCAAATCTCTGGGTAATAGATTATGTAACAGATAATTCAGATAAAGATATTTACCAAAAAGATATTGAAGCTGAATTTTCAATAAATCGTGCAACAGCATCTAAAATGCTCTCTCTTATGGAAGAAAAAAAATTTATTTCAAGAATTTCTTCATCTGAGGACAGAAGATTAAAAAAAATAATAATTCTTCCTGAGGGAAGAAAGCTTAAAGAGATTTGTCTCGCTTTCAGAAAAGAGATGGAGCAGGAATTGACTTCTGCTTTAAATGAAGAAGAAATAAAATTTTTAAAAAAGATTTTAAGAAAAATGGCATATCATTTTGACGAAATAAAGATGTGATACATCTTTATTTTTTTGATAAAATAGTTTGCTAGCATACAATTTTTAAATTTTATATAAAGGAGTTAATTATTATGGAAAATCGTAATCAGAAAATTTTTTCGGAAATGCCTGTTAAAAACGCAGTTTTTAAAATGGCAGTTCCAAGTGTAGTATCATCTCTTGTGCTTGTTATCTACAATATGGCAGATACATTTTTTGTAGGACAGACACACAATGCTTTTCAAGTTGCAGCAGTTTCTCTTACAAATCCTGTTTTTGTAATGTTTATGGCTTTTGCAAATCTTTTAGGGATAGGAGGAAGTACAGCAGTTTCTATTTTTTTAGGAGAGAGAAAAAAAATTCAGGCAAAAAGAGCAGCTTCTTTCTGCTGTTATGCTTCTATTATTTTAGGAATAGTTTCAGGAATTTTAATTATTATTTTTATGAATCCTCTTTTAAAAGTTTTGGGAAGCAGTGAAAATACTTATCAATTTTCAAAAGATTATTTATTTTATATAGCCCTTGGAGCTCCTTTTATTTTTTTCGCCAATACTTTTGGACACACTGTAAGAGGAGAGGGAGCTGCATCAGCTTCTATGATAGGAGGAATGATAGGAACTGTTATAAATATAATATTTGACCCTGTTTTTATTTTAATTTTTAATATGGGAACAGCAGGGGCAGCTATTGCAACAGTCTTAGGAAATATTTTCGGCTGTGTTTACTATATTTATTATTTTAAAAGAAAAAGCCATTTTCTTTCAATAAATTTTAAGGATTTTTATTTTTTAGGAAAAGCTGCCAGAAAAACAGTTGCCCTTGGAATACCTGCAGGAGTAAATTCTGCCCTTATGAGCGGCTCAAATATTGTGCTTAATAATAAACTTGTATCTTATGGAGATGCTCCTGTGGCAGCAATGGGAGTTGCAATAAAAGTATATCTTCTTATAGTTTTTATTCATATGGGAATTGCCAATGGAATTCAGCCCCTTTTAGGATACTGCTTTGGTGCTAAAAAGAAAGAACGTTTTATAAAAATTTTTAATTTCAGCGGTTTTCTTACAATTTTAATCGGAACTGTTCTTACAGCAGTTTATATTATTTTCAGTTCAGAAATAATAGAATTTTTTATAAATGACAGAGAAGTTATTGAATATGGAAAGAAAATGCTTATAGCAACATCTGTTTCCGGACCGATTTTGGGAATACTTTTCTTATGTATAAACAGTATGCAGGCTGTTGAGAGACCATTTCCGGCAACACTTGTTTCAATCTGCCGTCAGGGATTTATATTTATTCCGCTTTTATATATTTTAAATAAAATTTTTGGACTTGACGGAATTAATTTTACACAGGCAGCAGCAGATTATATTTCAATAATTTTATCTATAATTTTATTAAAATTATCTCTTAAAAATATTCAGGAAAAATAAAAAATTCACATTTCTCTTGTAAATATTTTTTTCACATCTCTCCTGTATTCTTTTTTTCAAAAATATTTTGTATAATAAAGTAAAAGAGGAAAGAAGTATTTATTTTTTGGAGTAAGGGATATGGAAAAATTTAATGATATGACAACAGAGCCGATAAAAAAGACTTTGATTTTACTTGCTCTCCCCATAATGGGAGCATCTTTTTTTCAGCTTGCTTATGGAATAGTTGATATGCTCTGGATTGGAAAACTGGGAAGCAGAGCAGTTGCTGCAGTGGGTTCGGCTGCATTTTTTATAAATCTTGGTTTTGGACTTAACACAATTATTGTGACAGGAACAGGAGTAAAAGTTGCCCACAGGCTTGGGAGCAAAAATTATAAAGAAGCAGATGAATTTATAAACACAGGATTTTTGATGAATGTAATTTTATTTTCAGTTTATTTTACATTTCTTTTTCTTTTCAGAAATATGATTGTAAAATATTTTAATTTCAATGATGCCGGTGTTGAAAATATGGCAAAGCAGTATCTTATGATAACAGGAATAGGAACATTTTTTAAATTTTCAAATTTTATGTTTGTAAGTATTTTCAACAGCTTTGGAGACAGCAAAACTCCTTTTAAAATAAACTGCATTGGTGTTATTTTAAATATTTTTTTAGACCCGCTGTTTATTTTTGTATTTAATCTGGGAGTGTTTGGAGCGGGGCTTGCCACAATGCTCTGTGAGGGAATAAACAGCACACTGTTTTATATTTATTCAAAAAAATATTTTACTATAAAAAGGCAAAAAGAATACAGCAGAGAAAAAATAAAAGATATTTTTTTCTTAGGATTTCCAAATGGAATTCAAAGAGTTCTTTTTACAACAATTTCTATTATTCTTGCAAGAATGGTTGCAGGCTGGGGAGCTTCTGCTATTGCAGCACAAAAAATTGCTCTTCAGATTGAAGCTGTTTCATATCTTACAATAGGAGGACTTCAAGGAGCTGTTGCCTCTTTTGTGGGACAGAATTTTGGAGCAAAAAGATTTGACAGAATAGCTGAGGGACATAAGGTTTCAATGAGACTTTCAGCAGGTCTTGGAATAATTACAACTTTAATATTTGTAATTTTTGCAGGCCCTCTTATGAAAATTTTTATTGATGATGAAAAAACTTTGGAAATAGGAATGGATTATTTAAGGATAGTGGGGCTTTCACAAGTTTTTATGTGCCTTGAAATTGTAAACAGCGGTGCATACAGCGGAATAGGAAAGCCAAAAATCGCTTCGATGATAGGAATTATTTTTACATCTTTAAGAATACCAATAGCCTTTGTTCTTACAAAAATATTTGGAATAAACGGAGTATGGCTGGCAATTTCCGGAACGACAGTTGTCAAAGGAACATTGTCAACATATCTTTTCTCAAAAGAAAAAAAATATAATTTTAGGAGGCAGCATGATAAATAAAAATATAGTACCAATGATAAAAAGTTTTGGCTTAGTTGATGAAGTGCAGAGAGGAAATTTCGGGCTGGAAAAAGAAAATTTAAGAGTGGATAAAAACGGTCACTTAGCACTTACACCGCACCCAAGTGTTTTTGGAGACAAGAAAAAAAATCCATATATCACAGTTGACTTTTCAGAAAGCCAAGTTGAAATGATAACTCCTTCATTTAAAAAAGTGAAAGATGCTTATTACTTTTTAGAAAATCTTCATGATATTGTAACTGAAAATCTTGATGGAGAGTATTTATGGCCGCAAAGTCTTCCTCCTATAATTCCGGAAGAAGAAAAAATTCCTGTGGCACAATTTCAGCAGGATAAAGCAAGTGAAGAATACAGAGACAATCTTGCAAAGAAATATGGAAAATATCTTCAGCTTCTTTCAGGAATTCATTATAATTTTTCTTTTGATACAGATTTTATAAAAGATTTTTATGAAAAAGCAGACACAGGAGAAAGTTTTAAAGAATTTAAAAATAATCTTTATATGAAAGTTGCAAGAAACTATATGAAACACAGCTGGCTTTTAGTTTATCTTTTAGGAGCAAGCGGAGTTGTACATAAGTCATACAGCCCAAACTGTATTGCAAAACTTCAGACATTTGATAAGGATTTGTATTATTTTGAAAATGGAATTTCTTTCAGAAACAGTATCTGTGGTTACAGAAATAAAAAAGAACTTTATATTTCTCATAATTCTTTGGAAGAATATATCGGAGATATTAAAAAACACATTGCTGACGGAACAATTCAAGGAGCAAGAGAATATTACAGTTCACTTAGATTAAAATCAAAAAATGCAGGAGATTTATTAGGTTCTCTTGAAAAAGACGGAATAGAATATCTTGAAGTGAGAAGCATAGATTTAAATCCTTTTGCAAGAATAGGAATAGAACTTGAAGACATGGAATTTATTCATCTTTTCCTTATGCACATGCTTCTTAAAGGTGAATGTTCTTTCACAAAAGAAGATTATCTTGCAGCAAAAGAAAATGAAAAAATGCTTGCAACACACGGGCTTCATGAAGAATTTACTTTAACAGGTGTATGCGGGGGAACATTTAAAGTTACTGACCTTGTTATTGCTATTTTTAATGAGATGATAACAAACTTTAAAGAACTTGGAATTTATGATGAAAAAATGGAAAAAATATTTGAGTTCCAGTTTAAAAAAGTTTATGATGTGAAAAATCTTTATTTAAACAGACTTTTAAAATCTGTAAAAGAAGAGGGATATATTGAATTTCATCTGCATGCAGCAGAAAAATCTCTTGAATATACAAAGAAAAACAGTTTCAGCCTAAAAAATTATGAAGACATGGAGCTTTCAACACAAATTCTAATAAGAGATGCAATAAAAAGAGGAGTAAAATTTGAAATTGTTGACAGATCTGAAAACTTTATCACTCTTTCAAAAGACGGCAGAAAAGAATATGTAAAACAAGCAACAAAAACTTCAAAAGATTCTTATGTAAGTATGCTTATCATGGAAAACAAAGTTGTTTCAAAAAAAGTTCTGGCAGAAGCAGGAATAAAAGTTCCTGCCGGAAATAACTATGACAGTATAGAAGATGCAAAAGCTGATTACAGAAAATTTGAAAATAAAAAAATTGTTGTAAAACCAAAGTCAACTAATTTTGGTCTGGGAATTTCTATTTTCCAAAACGGATTTACAAAAGAAGAATATTTTAAAGCTCTTGAAATTGCATTTTCTGAAGATAAATCTGTTCTTGTGGAAGAATTTATCTCAGGAAGAGAATTCAGATTTTTAGTAATAGGAGATGAGGTTGCAGGTATTCTTCACAGAGTGCCGGCAAATGTTGTAGGAGACGGAAAGAAAACAATAAGAGAACTTGTTGAAATAAAAAATGAAAGTCATTTAAGAGGCACTCATTATGAAAAGCCTCTGCAGAAAATAAAACTTGGAGATATAGAAGCTCTTCTTTTATCAAATCAGGGAAAAGATTTTGATTATGTTCCTGTTGAAAATGAAATAGTATATTTGAGAGAAAATTCAAATATAAGTACAGGAGGGGACAGCATAGATTTTACTGATGAAATTCCTGAGATTTATAAAGAAATTGCTGTAAGAGCTGCAAAAAGTGCAAATGTTGTTTTCTGTGGTGTTGATATTATGATAAATGATATTAAAAATGAAAATCCTGAAGGAAATTATGCAGTTATAGAAATAAACTTTAATCCTGCAATCCATATTCACTGCTATCCCGCTGTTGGGAAAAACAGAAAAATAGGAGATAGAATACTAGATGTTTTAGGTTTCTAAGAAAAAAGAATATAATTTTTATGTAAAAGAGGCTACTATGAGAGAGATTAAAACAAACAGAATATACAGACATTTTAAAGGGAAAAATTATAAAGTGCTTCACATTGCAGTTCATACTGAAACAAGGGAAAAACTTGTAATTTATCAAGCTCTTTACGGAGATTTTAGAATTTTTGCAAGACCTTACGAGATGTTTGCTTCAGAAGTTGACAGAGAAAAATATCCAGATGTTCTGCAGAAATATCGTTTTGAATTAGTGGAAGAATAACTGAAAATAAAAAGAGAACGGATTGTTCTCTTTTTATTTTTCACTTAATTTTTCTTCAAGATTCTTGCTGATTTTCAGTTTTACAAATTTTCTAGGCTTTGTTTTAATTATTTCTCCGTTTCCTCTTGGGTCAAAAACTTCTCTTGGTTTTGTTTCTTTCACTTCAAATGTGCCAAAATTTCTAAAAACTATTTTGGGATATTTTGAAAAAGCCTGCTTCATTGTTTCAAGAAATATTTCAACCTCTTCTGAAGCTCTTTCTTTTTCTATTTTATTTAATTCTCCATAAAGTTTTTTAAATTCTTTTTTCTTCATAATATTTCCTCATTAATCTTCCAAACATAAACTATCTTCAAGACCTTTGCTCACTTTAAATTTTACATATTTTCTTGGCTCTGCATGAATTATATTTGTGCTGTCCTTTGGGTCAACTATATCTCTTTCTTTAGTTTCTTTTACTTCAAATGTTCCAAAATTCATAAAAGTAATTTTGTCATCTATTTTAAGTGCTTCAGAAAGAGCTGCAATAAATCTGTCTATTCTTCTTTCAGCTTCGTCTAAATCTTTTATGCCATTTAATTCTGAATAAAAAATTATTAAATCTTGTTTGGTTGTCATTTTTTCCTCTTATTTTACATATTTTCTTCTAAAATGTCTGCAATATATTTACTTGCAAAACCATCTCCATAGGGATTTACTGCTTTACTCATTTTTCTATATTCTTCTTCATTTTCTAATAAAATTTTAAAATTTTGATAAATATTCTCTTCTTCAGTACCTACAAGCTTTAAAGTTCCTGCTTCTATTCCCTCGGGTCTTTCTGTAGTATCTCTCATTACTAAAACAGGTTTTCCTAATGAAGGAGCTTCTTCTTGAATTCCTCCAGAATCTGTTAAAATCATATAACTTCTATTTAAAAAATTGTGAAAATCTATTACTTCCAAAGGTTCTATTATATGAATTTTTTCATCATTTCCAAATATTTTATCCGCTATTTCTCTCACTTTTGGATTCATATGAATAGGGTAAATAGCTTTTACATCTTTATGTTCGTCTAATACACGTTTTATAGCTTTAAACATATTTTCCATTGGTTGTCCCAGATTTTCTCTTCTATGGGCTGTTATCATTATTAATTTATCATCAGCTACCCAATCTAACTCTGGATGAAAATAATCTTTTCTTACAGTTGTTTTCAAAGCATCAATCGCTGTATTTCCTGTTACATAAATATTATCTTTCTTTTTTCCTTCTTTTAATAAATTATTTTTAGAAAGTTCTGTCGGAGTAAAATTATATTTACTTATTATACTTACACATTGTCTATTAAATTCTTCTGGATATGGAGAATAAATATCGTAAGTACGAAGTCCTGCTTCAACATGCCCAACAGGAATTTGTAAATAAAAACATGCCAATGCTGTAACAAAAGTTGTTGAAGTATCTCCATGAACTAAAACTACATCAGGTTTTTCTTTTTCTAATACTTCTTTTACTTTATTTAAAATATTTGTTGTTATATCAAATAAAGTTTGCCTATCTTTCATAATAGATAAATCATAATCTGGAACTACATTAAATGTTTTCAACACTTGATCTAACATTTGGCGATGTTGTCCTGTGACACATACTATTGTTTTTATTTTCTCTCTTGTTTTTAATTCATTAACTAGTGGACACATTTTTATTGCTTCTGGTCTTGTCCCAAAGACTAACATAATTTTCTTCATAACATCTCCTAAATTAATTTATTTTTTATAATATTAATAATAATATTAAAATCTTTTATTTTTAATATCCAGCAATTTAATATATATATAAGTATTCCTGTTATTATTTGAAAAAGTAAAATTACTCTTGTTGAAAAATTTAATTTTTCTATATATAAGACTATTAAACTCATGATGAGCGATGCTATTAATGGTTTAATTATATCTTCTATTTGTTCTTTTATACTATAATTTAAATATTTTACATTTGGATACATTGAAGCAACAAAAGAAATTATTCCTGCAATTAATGCACTGATTGCTATTTTATATGGTCCATATTTCAATAAACAAATTAATAACCCTATTTCAAAAAACTTTCTAAAATATTCTAAATTAAGAGTTACTTTACTTAAACCTAATCCTTTTATTGCTTCTGCACAAATTATTTGCATTGGCTGTACTGTATAAGTTAAAGCAAATATTTGCAAATAAGGGACTGCCTCTAACCATTTATCTGTGAGTAATAACTTTATTAACGGTCTACTGATTACAGTTATTCCAAATAGAAGAGGAAATATTATTAGATAAGACATTGTAATTATTTTTCTCATATTCTCTTTGTATTTTTCTAATTTTTCTCTTTGATGTTTTGCAAAAATTGGAAGTGAAACAGTTTGAATAGAACCTATTACTCCATCCATTAATACTTGTGGGAATTGTTTTCCTCTATTAAAGAAAGCTAAATCCGAAGTACTATATAATCCTCCTATAAGTAGTGACCTTATATTTTGAAATAATGTTACTAAAAAATTAGAAATTAAAATTCTACTTCCAAATGGAATTAAATTTTATCCATGAAAATAAAAATCTAGGTTTCCACCTTACAAAAAATAACATAAGTAATGAAGACATAAAAATATTAATTAATTGCCAAGCTACGATAGCCCAAACTCCAAAATTAAAAATAGCTAATACAATGCTAATTATTCCTGCTACAACTGTTGCAATCAAACTTGATATAAAAATTTTTTTAAACTCTAATTTTTTACTACTTATTGCAATTTGTATTGAATTTAAAGCTCCAGGAAATAAGCTAATTGCTAATATTCTAATAACAGGAATAATTATTGGTTTTTTATAAAAATTTGCTATTTTAAAAGCCATAAAAAATATTATTATATAACATATTAAAGCTACTATTATTGAAACCCAAAAAATTGTTGAAATATCTTCTTCATCTATTTCTATTCTCTGAATTAAAGCTGTATTCAGACCACCTTGCACAAAAACTGTCGCCAATGAAATAAAAACTGTAACTAAGGCCACTGTTCCATAATCATCTGTTGATAATATTCTTGCTAATACAAGAGTAATTATAAAGCTTGTTACTTGTATACTAAATCTCTCTAAAAATTTCCAAAAATATGAAATAAAATTACTTTGTGTCATAACTTATCCCCTTATTATTTCAAAAATCATACGTTTCAATTTATAAGGAATATATTGAGTTATAATTCCTTTATTAATTGAGAACTTTAATCCATATTTTTTTACTAAATTTTCTATTGTTTCCCCTTTTCCGTATTCTTTAAAAAATTGTTCTCTCTTTTTATTTCCTTTTGTAGTTTTACAAAACAAAGGGTTATACATACAAATTTGTTTTATATCACACTCATACATTTTCATGTTTTGATTTAAAATTTCTTTAATTTTTTTCCCTTGTTTATTATTAAATACCACTGTTGAATAATTTCTATAATCATTTATTTCTGGTAAAACTTTTATTTTTCCATTAAAATCAGCTATTGTTATATCTCCTTGTCTATCTATATTTCTAAATTTACAATTTTCTGCACAAGAAGAACGCAGGCAAACTTGATTTAAAAATAGTTTATTATAATTATCAAATTTTATTTTTTTGTCATTTCCATTTTCAAATAAATAATAAGAAGTATAACGTTCAAAATTACCAAATCTTACATTTTTATATCTAAATTCATATTTTTTTATTTTTTTATTTCTCTTCTTTTCTTCATTTTCTAAACAATCTTTAAAAATCTCAGGACTTCCCACTCCATGACAAATTAAATCTATACAAAATAATTTTTCATATTTTTTTCCCAAAAAAGATCTTAGACCATATATCTGACATGGAACTCCTGAAAAAACAACATATTTATTAAGCTCTAATGCTGATTTTACTTTTAAAAAACAATCTTTTAAATCACTTTGAACATATTTAGATTTTCTAAAAACATTAATATCTTCTATTTTGTCTACACACTTATGAAATACATTCTTTCCCTCAAGCACTGCACCACAATACATCACTTCTTCATTTCCCGATAATTCTGTAATAGCTTTACAAATTTCAGTAAATGCTCCTCCAGAAGAACTATTTTTCCATAAATTATTATCTTTTGTAATGGCAGCATAAGCCTCTTGCTTTTCATCTACAACACCTTGTATTTTATCTTTTTCCAAGCAGCAAACTAATTTACACTTTCCACAATTAATACATTTTGACATATCTATTGCTGGAACTCTAAAACCTTCCGAGTTTTTATCAAAAGTAATGCACTTCATTGGACAAATGGCTATACAAGCTCCACAACCTGTACATAATTTATTATTTATATCTATCATTTTATTTATCATTAATTTTCACCTGTTTAATTTAGAGATTCTGATAAAAACTTTAAAGATTTTTCACGTTCTTTTTCTAATTTATTATTTATCTTTTCGTACTCTATTTTTTTATCAATTAATTTTACTTCATCATTACTTCTAACTCTTCTGTCTTCTAATTCTAAAATTTCTAATAGACTTATAATCCTTGAATTTTGACATAATTTTTCTTTAGAATCAAACCTATCAAATACATAAAATTGTTTTTGAAATAATATTGAAAAAATAGTTCCGTGAAAAGAATCTGTTAATACATATTGTGCTTCTGATACTAATTTTATAAATTTTCTTGGTCCCATTACTTTATAATATATATCTGCATATTTTTTATCATCATTAAAGCTTGATAATAAAATTACTTTCATTTTTGTATTCTTAGCAAATTTTTGAATCCATTCTCTAATCCATTTTTTTTCTCCAAGAAGATATATAAATATATATTTTTCTTTAAATGTATTTTCATTTTTAACTAATTCTAACCATTCAGTTTTTTCTATTAAAAGAGTAGGATCTAATACTTGTTCCGCTTCAATTCCACAATATTCTTTTAATAACTTCACACCATTATCTTCTCTCGTAGATACTCTATCTAGTCTTCCAATATATTTTTTATATTTTTCCACTAAATTTTCTGGTATTTCATTTAAACCTATACTAGGAGCATATGCTATTTTTTTTACTTTTTCTCCAACAAAAGAGAGCATATATACTTCATCAAAAACATTTGGAGCCCAAATTTGATCACTTCCACAAACTACTGCATCAAATTTTAACGCTATTTCTTCTAATTTTTTTTTATCATAAATTTCTTCTGTTTTTTGCATTTCTTCTTTTTGAAAACTATAAGCTCCAAATCTCATTTTTTCATTAACTAAATTTGGAAAAATTTTATCTATAATAATACAAAATTCTTTTATAACTTTTTTCAAAAACGAGTCTTTATAAATTTTATATCTATAATTTATAAAAGTTGGATTATGACCTAAATTTTTTATTATTTTTTGCATTGCATATGCTTGTAAATTACTTCCAACATTATTAAAATAATGCCATGTTATTATTCCTACTTTCATTTATTCTCCTCTAAATTTTATTCATTAATAATTTCATTAATAACTTTTATCCATTTTTCTTCCCATTTTTCTTTTGAAAATGCTTCCCTTACGGTTTCGTAACCTTTTTGAGAAAATTTTTCTCTTAGTTTTCTATCAATAATTAATTCTTCTATTGCTTTCTCAACTGCTTCTACTTCTGGTTCAACCAAAAATCCATTATACCCATCTAAAATTATATTACTTAACCCACCAACATATGTAGAAACAACTGCACAGCCTGCTGCCATTGCTTCTAATAATGAAAGAGAAGTTCCTTCAGAGCCTCTTGTTGGAACTACAGCAATATCGTATTCACTATGTACTTTTATACTTTCTTCTGCCTCATATCTTATAAAATCTACTTTTTCTTTAAATAAAATATTTTTTTCTATCCATCCTTTTTCAGAACCATCTCCTGCAAAAGTAACTTTCAGATTATTATATTTACTCAATAAATTATTAATTGCTTTAGTAAATATTCTTGTTCCCCTGTATTCTTCAAATCTTCTTGCAAAAATAATTTTAATTTTTTTATTATTAATTCTTTTCTTATATTCTGGTATTTCTGAAAAATTTGGAATTACATACAATTTGTTATCTATATAAGCTATTTCACTTCTATACCAATTCACAAAATTATAGTCTACACAAACTATATGTTTACATTTTCTATATCTGTTATATTTTACTAATACTCTTAAAGCATTTTTAAAAATAAAAATTATATTTTCTACATAGCTTTTAGGTTTTAAACTAGGAATATCCCAAGCTATTCCATGTTGAATTGCTATTGTATTTAAAAATCTATTTTTTGTTATCATAAAATCTGTTGCAAAAATTAAAATATCATTTTTATAATCTGCATTTTTACTAGCCTCTGCTATAAGTTCTTTAACTTTATTTGATTTTACTCCTATTATCTTAGCTTCTTCTTTTTCTACAATAAAATTTTCTTTACTAAATTGGAAAATTTCCACTAAAAAATCATTTTCTTTTAAAAGTAAACTCAAATTATGAATATAAGTTTCTACTCCTCCTATTTTGTAATTTTTTTCATATTCATCTAAATATTGTTTATATAATATTTTTACTTTCATATTGACCTCTTTATTAATTGTTATAAAATTTAATATCGCTGTTTAATATAATAAATAAAAATGCAAATCTATAAGTAAATAAAATTCCTTCATAAGACATCACAAAAATCATCATAAAAAATAAAGATTTTAAGATTATTATTCTATTTATTTTTTTCCAAATTGAATATATATAATTGATAAATAACACTATACCTATCATTCCAAAACAATTTAAAACTTGTAATATAGAGCACATATAGTTAAGATTAGCTTCATCAAAAGGTGTACTAATTTTATTTTGAATCATATAATTTTCAATATTATTTATCCCAACACCAAAAATTTTATGAAGTAATGTAAGCTCTTTAAAAATAATTATTCCTCTTGTTATTCTTTGATTCATTGAACCACCAGTTTGTAAACGATGTAAACTAGTTCCTTCCAAATTTAAAGACAGAAAACAAATTATTATAAAAATTATCAAAATTAAAATCATTATACTAGTTATTTTACTAGATACTCCTATTCTTTTTAATTTTATAAAGAAAAAATAACAGCCTAAAAGTAAAATTGCCATAATTCCAGAACCAGCACCTGATATAAAAACACTACTGGTAATTAGCAATAAAAAAATATAGTCTTTTATTTTTTTATCACTTTTGAATATTTCAAAACATAGAAAAGGGATACAATATAAAGCATAATAACTAGGTTCTAAAAATAACGAAGAAGGACGAAAATTCCATTTATAATATTCTATCAAGTCCTTTGCTCTTTGTTCAGGAGTAAAAATAAAATTATAATTTATATAAATAGGCAAATAATCATTTGTTATTTTGTTATAAAAAAATTGTATTAATAAATAAACAGAAAATAAAATCACAGTTATAATATAAAATTTTTCAACATTTTTCCAAGAAAAATGATATGTCGCTTCTTTAATTAAGATCGCATAATAAATCATTCTTGTAATAACAGTTAATGCACTTGAGATTTCAAAGTAACTAAATACCATACAAAAAATTGTTGAAAAAATAATATAACTATAAAATAACCACTCTTTCTTATAAACTTTTAATTTTTTATCATGTATAAAAAAATATATCATAAACGGAAATAATAACAATTCTCCAAAAGAAATATAATAAAATCCTTTATACTGATAAAAAAAAGGTAATAGAATAATTAAAATAGAAAAAATTTTTTTAGAGAGTATGTATTTCTTCATTTCTCTATTCTCCTAAAAGTTTTAATATTACTTGTTCAAAATTCTCTTTTTCTTTTTTTATTTTCTTATACAAACTTTCACAATTTTTAGAAAAATTATCTAAATTAAATTCAAATATAAAACTTTTTATTTGTTTTTCTAAATTTTTATCTTCTTTTAAAAGTTCCTTATTAATAATTACTCCCAAATTATATTTTTTAACTAAATCTCCAACATAATTATCTGAAGTTGCAATTATTGGTTTTTTCAATAAAATAGCTTTATAAAATCTATTAGGCAATGCATATTTAGATAAGAAATCATTAGTTTGCATAATATTAATAAATGTACTATTTTTTAAAAAAATATTTTCATCTTCTTTTTTATAATATCCATAAAATTTACAATTTCTTATTTTATTTATTTTTACATATTCTTCTAATCTATCAGAAATTAGAGATGTTCCTCTATATTCTAACTCTATATTTTTTTTATTTTTTAATTTTTTAATTAAATATAAATTTTCGTTAAAACTTCTTATTATTCCACAATTAATAATTTTAATTTTATTTTTTTCTAAATTATTAATTTCCAAATTCTCTTTAGTAATTATAATATTATGATCTATTAAATAATTATATTCTTTTGGCAACCATTTTTTAAATCCACCTGATGAAATAACCGTTAATAAAGAGTTATTTATTAAATTCTTTAAAAAAAATGGAATTTTAAATACTTTACTGTAATCTCTAATATCTAAAACATATCTTTTTCTATATTTTTTTTTCAAAAAACTTTTCATAAAAAGACAAATTTGTGGAGTAAAAACTACTAAATAAAAGAACTTTTCTTCTTTTAATATATTTTTTACAAATTTAACAAATCTATAATATCCTATTAATTTATCTAAAATATTTTCAAAATCTTTACTTTTATTTTGAAAACTAATTATATTTTCTTTTTCAGAGTACTCTAAATTAGCTTTTTTATATTCTATAATTTTATATTCTATTTGATTATCTTTAAAAATTTTTACATAATTTTTTACATAAGGAGCATATTCGATATTTGCACCTACAATTAAGCCTACTCTTTTCATTAATATTTTCTCCATACCATTTTATTTACTATTCCTGTATAACTTTGTATTATCTTCACAACTTTATCAGAAACATTTTCATCTACATAATCTGGAACAGGTATTCCTAAATCTTTTTCTTTATTCATTTCTATAGCAAGTTCTACTGCTTGTACAAGTCCGTTGTCTTCTATTCCTGCAGAAAGATATTCAGCCGGAC
>OGXP01001722.1_pt1 | contig 16949 bp, 14 predicted proteins | sample 1576351 | NCBI WGS metagenome assembly OGXP01 (sample SAMEA3541517, study PRJEB24748) | human gut metagenome | biome: human gut; feature: human-associated habitat; material: faeces | place: China | collected 2012
AATTTTTACGTTTTGTTCACTGCATTAATCACAAACTATTTTTCAATGCAGGGAAAATGTCATAAAATTTTATTTTTTATATTAATGACAAACTATTTTTCAATGCAGGGAAAATATCATAAAATTTTATTTTATTATTAATCATAGAATTATAAAAAGAAAATGTTTTGCAGGTACTTGACAATTAAATAAAAAAAAGAGATAATTATATTAAGAAAATAAAAATTTAATAAAGACCAGAGATGAAGTGAGTCAGATTGAGAGAGGAAAATTTATTCCTCTGCTTTTTCTGACTCTTTTTTTATTAAAACAGGGAGGAAAAAATGGTAGATGTTGTTGTAATCGGAGCAGGAATAATGGGAGCAGCAGTTTCACGTGAATTATCTAAATATGATTTGGATATAGTTGTTCTTGACAAAGAGCATGATGTGTCAAACGGAACTACAAAAGCCAATTCTTCAATAGTTCATGCAGGATATGATGCTAAAGAGGGAACACTTATGGCAAAATATAATGTTTTGGGAAGTGAGATGTTTGAAGAAATATGTAAGGAGATAGATGCCCCATACAAAAGAACAGGTTCTTATGTTCTTGCATTTTCCGAAGAAGAAAGAAAGCACATTGAAGCACTTTATAAAAGAGGAATTGTAAATGGAGTAAGAGAGCTTGAAATTTTAGAAAAAGATGAAATTTTAAGAAGAGAGCCAAACATAAGTCCTAAAGTTGTTGCAGCTCTTTATGCAGGAACAGCTGCCGTTATAGGTCCTTATGAAGTTTGTATAAAAATGATGGAAAATGCAGCAGAAAACGGCGTGAAAATAGAGCTTGATGCAGAAGTTGTAAAAGTTGAAAAAAAAGATTTTGGATACGAGACAACTTTAAAAGACGGAAGAGTTTTTAAATCAAAAATTGTAATAAATGCTGCGGGAGTTTATGCTGATATTATAAATAACATGGTAAGCAGCAAGAAATTCAAAATTCACCCAAGAAGAGGGGAATATTTCTTGCTTGATAAAGTTGAAGGGAATTTAACAAATTCTGTAATTTTTCAATGCCCAAATGAAATGGGAAAAGGAATTTTAGTTGCTCAGACAGTACACGGAAATTTAATTGTGGGTCCTACAGCTGAAGATATTGAAAGCAGAGAAGATGTAGGAAATACACTTCCGGCTCTTGATAAAATAAAAAGAGAAGCTGTAAAAAGTATAGAAAATATTAATTTCAGAAATAATATAAGAAACTTCTCAGGTCTTCGTGCTGAAGCTGACACAGGAGATTTTATAATCGGAGAAGCAGAAGATGCAGAGGGATTTTTCAACATTGCCGGAACAAAATCTCCGGGGCTTTCTTCAGCTCCTGCAATAGGACTTGATGTTGCAAAAATGGTTGCAGAAAAACTTCAGGCTGTTAAAAAAGAAAATTTCAAAAAGAACAGACCTCAAATTCATTTTATGGATTTGTCTCCAGAAGAAAAAGCAGAAGTTATTAAAAAAGATCCAAGATATGGAAGAGTTATATGCAGATGTGAAAGCATAACAGAGGGAGAAATCGTTGATGTAATTCACAGAATGGTTGGAGCAAAAACAGTTGACGGAGTTAAGAAAAGATGTAGACCGGGAACTGGAAGATGCCAGGGAGGATTCTGTGGACCAAGAGTTCAAGAAATTCTTGCTAGAGAACTTGGTGAAAAATTAAATGAAGTAGTTCTTGATAAAGTTGGATCATACATATTAACTGAAGAAACTAAAGAAGCTAAATAATAGGGGGATTTAAAATGAAATATGATTTAGTTGTTATAGGAGGAGGACCTGGAGGTCTTGCTGCTGCAATCGAAGCCAGAAATAATGGAGTTGAAAAAATATTAGTAATAGAAAGAGATAAAGAACTTGGTGGAATACTTCAACAATGTATTCATAATGGATTTGGTCTTCACGAATTTAAAGAAGAACTTACAGGTCCTGAATATGCAGAAAGATTTATTAAAAAACTTTATGAACTTAATATAGAGTATAAGCTTGATACAATGGTTTTAGAAGTGAGTCCTGAAAAAATTATTCATGCAATAAATACAAAAGACGGATATATGATGATAGAAGCAAAAGCTATTGTTCTTGCAATGGGATGCAGAGAAAGAACTAGAGGAGCTATTGCAATTCCAGGAGAAAGACCATCTGGAATATTTACAGCAGGAACAGCTCAAAGATTTATCAACATGGAAGGATATATGGTTGGTAAAAAAGTTTTAATTCTTGGTTCTGGAGATATTGGACTTATTATGGCAAGACGTATGACACTTGAAGGTGCAGAAGTAAAAGCTGTTGTTGAACTTATGCCTTTCTCTGGAGGACTTGCAAGAAATATTGCACAGTGCTTAAATGATTATGATATTCCTCTATATTTAAGTCACACTGTTGTTGATATAAAAGGAAAAGAGAGACTAGAAAAAGTTGTTATTGCAAAGGTTGATGAAAACAGAAGACCTATTCCCGGAACAGAAATTGAATATGACTGTGATACACTTCTTCTTTCAGTAGGATTAATTCCAGAAAATGATATTTCAAGAAAAACAGGAATTGAAATGGACAGAAGAACAAATGGTCCTGTTGTAAATGAAATGATGGAAACAAGTATTTCAGGAATATTTGCCTGTGGAAATGTTGTTCACGTTCATGACCTTGTGGACTTTGTAAGTGCAGAAGCTAGACGTGCTGGAAAAGCTGCAGCAAAATATGTTAAAGATGAAGTGAAAAATGGGGAATACAAAACAATTAAAAATGGTTTTGGTATAACTTATACTGTTCCTCAAAAATTCAGAGTTGAAAATGTAGAAAATAATCTTGAAGTATTTATGAGAGTAAATAATATTTATAAAAATATGAGACTTCAAGTTAAAGATGGAGATAAAGTAATAGTTAATTTAAAAAAACTTCATCTTGCTCCGGGAGAAATGGAAAAAGTTATAATTCCTAATAAAATTTTACAGAGCATAACAGGAAATGAAATTGTAATTGAACTTGTGGGAGGGGACGAATAATGAAAAAAGAAATGATATGTATAGTATGCCCAATGGGGTGTCACCTTTCAGTTGATACAGAAACTTTGGAAGTAACAGGAAACACTTGCCCGAGAGGAGAAAAATACGGGAAAGAAGAATTAACTTGTCCAAAAAGAGTTATAACTTCCACAGTAAAAATTACTGGGGGAATTCATAAAAGAGTTCCTGTTAAGACAAATGATTCAATTCCAAAAGAATTAAATTTTAAATGTATGGAGCTTTTAAATCATGTTGAGCTTAAATCTCCTGTAAAAAGAGGAGATGTTGTAATAGAAAACGTTCTTGGAACAGGGGTGGACATTGTAGTCTGCCGTGATATGTAAATATAAAATTTTTCTTCATGAAAATATTTTTTATTTATTTTATTCGTTTGAACAAGGAGCAAACCGAGAAATTTAATAAATAAAATTTCTCAGTTCGTCGGCTCTGCTAGTCGTCGAACTCGTTCGTCTCCTGCATTGACGAAAAAAGGAGTTGTCTATAGTTGATGATTTTATATCATCAATTTGGTCAGCTCCTTTTTAATTTTTTAATAATTGTAAACTTTTTGGAAAAAATTTATATCACTTTTTAGTTTATGAAAGATATAATTTGATAAAAAAGAAAAGAGGTTAAAAATTGAAATTAAATAAAGGATATTTTGTGACGGGAACTGATACAGGAATAGGAAAAACTTATGTCAGTGCTTTTTTATATAAAGCTGTAAAAAAATATGAGGGAGCTTATTATAAACCAATTCAAAGCGGATGTATTGAAAAAAATGGAAAACTAATTGCACCTGATATAGAATTTGTCTGCAATTTTAATAATGAAAAATATAATATTTCAAAAGGAACATATTTTTTAAAAGAAGAAGTTTCACCACATCTTGCAGCTGAAATTGAAAATGTAGAAATAAATTTTGAAAAAATAAAGAAAGATTGGGAGAGTTTAAAAAATAAATATAAAACAATAATTGTTGAGGGAGCAGGAGGAGTTTATGTCCCTCTTGCAAGAGATGGATATTTTATTTATGATTTGATAAAAAATTTAAATATTCCTGTTATTCTTGTGTGCAGTACAAAGGTTGGAGCAGTAAATCATGCTCTCCTTACAATAAATTTTTTAAAAAATATTGGAATAAAAATTCATGGAATTATTTTTAATAATATTTCAGAAAATATTAAAAACTTTGAAAAAGATAATATGGAAATTATTTTAAAAACAGGTGAAATAAAGAAATATCTTGTAATAAAAGAAAATCAAAAAAATATTTTAGAAAATAAAATTTTAAAATTTTTAGATATTGAAATAAATATGGAGAAAGATAATGAATAATTTAAGCAGTTTACAGAAAAAAGATTTAAAATATATATTTCACCCTTGTTCTCAGATGAAAGATTATGAAGAACTTCCGCCGATAATTATAAAAAAAGCAGAGGGAATTTATCTTGAAGATGAAAAGGGTAAAAGATATATGGATTGTGTTTCAAGCTGGTGGGTAAATCTTTTTGGACACAGCAATAAAAGAATTAATAAAGCAGTGAAAGAGCAGATTGAAAATTTGGAACATATATTATTTGTTAATTTTTCTCATAAGCCGGCAATAGAACTTGCAGAAAAATTATATAAATTGACACCAAAGGGAATTGAAAAATTTCTTTTTGCAGATAACGGATCTTCAAGTATTGAGATGGCACTGAAATTAAGTTTTCAATATCATGCACAAACTGGATATCCAGATAAAAAAAGATTTATTTCATTAACTGACGGCTATCATGGAGAAACTTTAGGAGCTTTGGGAGTTGGAGATATTGATATTTTTACAAAAACTTATTATCCTCTTATAAAAGAGGGGATAAAAGCAAAATCTCCAGACTGTTTCAGATGTTCTTTTCACAAAAACAGAGAAAACTGCAGTGCTGAATGTTTTGAAAATATGAAAAAAATAATTGAAAAAAATCACAGAGAAATTTCAGCAGTAATAATTGAACCTATTGTCCAGGGAGCTGGAGGAATGAAAATATATTCTCCTTTTTATTTAAAAAAATTAAGAAAAATTACAGAAAAATATAATATTAATTTTATAGCTGATGAAATAGCTGTTGGATTTGGAAGAACAGGAAAAATGTTTGCAGTGGAGCATGCAGAAATAGGTCCAGATATAATGTGTATGGCAAAAGGAATTTCAGCAGGATATTATCCAATGTCGGTTATTGGAATAACAAATAAAATTTATGAGGCATTTTATGAAGACTATCTTGAGGGAAAATCTTTTTTACATTCTCACACATATTCTGGAAATCCTATTGGCTGCCGTATAGCAGTGGAAGTTTTAAAAATTTTTGAAGAAGAAAAAATTTTAGAAGTCATAGAGAAAAAGGGAGAATATTTAAGAAAAAAAGTTTTGGAAACTTTTAAAGACTGCGAATATATCGGTGAATACAGGCAGATTGGTTTTATCGGGGCTTTGGAATTTTTAAAGAATAAAAAAACAAAAGAAAATTTTCCAAAAGAATACAGGGCAGGATATGAAGTTTATAAAATTGCTCTGAAAAAAGGAGTGATTTTAAGACCTTTAGGAAGTGTAATATATTTTATGCCGCCTTATATAATTACAGAAAAAGAGATTGATATAATGGTTGAAACCTGTAGAAAATCTGTTGATGAATATGTTGAAAGATTAAAGAAAGAGAGAAAATTATAAAATTGGAAAAAGAAAAAATAAGAGCAGAACTTTTAAAATTAAAATTGGAAAATAATTTCCGCAGTTTAAAAAAATTTGATGAAAAAGAGATTAATTTTTCATCAAATGATTATCTGGGAATTGTACAGGACAAAAAACTTTTAAAGGAATTTTATTCAAAATACAGACCAAGATTATCTTCCTCTTCTTCAAGACTTATGAGCGGGTCTTATACAGAGGTCATGGAGCTAGAAAAAAGGGCAGAAGAAATTTACAAAAAGCCCTGTATTGTTTTTAATTCAGGATTTGATGCTAATTCTTCTATAGTAGAAACTTTTTATGGAAAAAATTCTTTAATAATTACAGACAGATTAAACCATGCTAGTATTTATGATGGAATTATAAACAGCGGAGCAGAAATTGTAAGATACAAGCATTTAGATATGGAAAATTTAGAAGAAATGTTAAAAAAGTATTCAGAAAAATATTCAGATATTCTTGTAGTGTGTGAAACAGTATATAGTATGGACGGCGATATTACTCCAATAAAAAAAGTTGTGGAACTGAAAAAGAAATATAATTTTTCTTTAATAATAGATGAAGCTCATTCTTATGGAGTTTATGGTTATGGAATAGCATATAATTTTAATTTAGTAAAAGATATAGACTTTCTTATAATTCCTCTGGGAAAAGGAGGAGGTTCTATGGGGGCTTTTGTTTTTTGTGATGAAATTATGAAAGAATATATTGTAAATAAAAATAGAAAATTTATTTTTACAACTGCTCTCCCGCCAATAAATAATATGTGGAATTTATTTATTCTGAATAAAATGGAAAGTGATGAATTTAAGAAAAAAAGAAAGAAACTTTTTGAAATAATTGATTTCACTTTAAAAAAATTAAAAGAAAATAATATAAAAATAAATTCAGTATCTCATATTATAAGCATTGTAATAGGAGATAACAAAAAAATTATAAAAATAGAAAATAATTTAAGAGCAAAAGGATATTTTATCTCTGGAATAAAAGAACCAACAGTGCCAAAAAATACTGCAAGATTTAGAATAAGTTTAAATCCTGAAATATCTTTTAAAAATATAGAAAATTTTATAAGGGAATTAAATTATGAACTTGATACTGTTTTTTAACGGCTGGGGAATGGATGAAAATTGTGTATCTGAAATAAAAATTCCAATAAATTATTGTCTTCAAATTGTAAATTTTCCTTATGAATATAATGTAAAAAATTTAAAAAAATATGAAAAAATATATTTTGCAGGCTGGTCTTTCGGAGCATGGTATCTTTCAAAATTTATAATTGAAAATGAAATAAAATCTCAGAATATTATAGGGATAAACGGGCATGGAGAAATAATCGGAAAGTATGGAATAAAAGAAAAAATGATTGATTTAACAATAAAAAGTCTTACAGAAAAATCAATTTTAAAATTTTATAAAAATATGGGAATTGCAGATGAAATTAAAATTTCACAGGAAAAATTTTTCTCTGTAAAAAATGAGATTATATATTTCAGAAAAAATTATATTCCTCTTAAAAATATTTTTACAAAAATTATTGTAGGAAAAGATGATAGAATTGTTCCTTTTAAAAATCAAAAAAAGTATTGCTGTGAAAATAGTATAAAATATGTTGAGGAGAATTTTTCTCATTATCCTTTTGAATTTTTTAAAAACTGGAATGAAATAATTGGAGACGGAGAATGAATTTTTATAAAAAATATGATGTTTACGATAAAAATGCAGTTATTCAAAAGAAAGCTGCTGAAAAACTTTTGAACTTATCAAAAGAATATTTTGATAAAAGAGATTTTGAAAGTATTTATGAAATAGGATGCGGCACAGGAATTTTTACAAGAATGTTTTTAAAAAATTTTAAAGCTGAAAAAATAATTTTAAACGATATTTTTGATGTGAAAAAATTTTTACAGGATATAAATTACACAAAATTTATTTTAAAAGATATGGACAGAGAAAATTTTCCAAAAGTTTTTCTTATTGTTTCAAGTTCTGTTTTTCAGTGGTCGAAAAATTTTGAAGAACTGGTAAAGAAAATTTCAAAATCATGCAGATATTTAGTTTTTTCAATATATTTAGAGGATAATCTTTTGGAAATAAAAAAACATTTTGACATTTCTTTAAATTATATGACAGCTGAAGATATAGAAAAGATTTTAAAAAAATATTTCAAAAATATAAAAAAAGAAAGTGAAATTTTTATTGAGAATTTTAATTCTCCAATAGAAGTTTTAAAGCATCTGCAGAACACAGGGGTGACAGGATTTGAAAAAACAGAAATAAAAAAGATACGTTCTTTTTCTTCAGTAGAACTTACATACAAAGTCGGGTATTTTTTATGTGAAAAATAAAAAATTCTTGACAAAAATTTTTTTAATTTATATAATGAGTGCAAAATAACACTATGGAGGAAAGAAAATGAAATTATCACTAAGGAGAGGACAATTAAATATTAAAACTATATATTTATTTTGTCTTTCAGAAAATCTTTAGGATAGTATAAATTTCTTTTTTGCGTATTTAAAAATATTATAAAAGTAAATTTAAACCGATTTAGTTTTTTGTGAGACTGTATCGGTTTTTTGTTTACAAAAAAATAGAGTTAATTGGGGGAGAATATGGAATTATTACAAAATTTAAGTAAAAAATATGATGAAATTTTTAGTGATTTAAAAGAACTTAACGAATATATTTATAATAATCCGGAACTTGGAAGAAAAGAGTTTAAAGCCTGTGAAGCTCATAAAAATATTTTAAAAAAATATGGTTTCAAAGTAACTGACAATTATATTGGAATAGAGACAGCTTATCTTGCAGAATATTCTTCAGAAAAAGACGGGCCGAAAATTGCTTACCTTGCAGAATATGATGCTCTTCCAGAAGTTGGTCACGGATGCGGACATAATGCTTTAGGAACAGCAAGTGTGGGAGCAGGAATACTTTTAAAAGATTTTATTGATAAATTTGGCGGAACAGTTTTTGTATATGGAACTCCTGCTGAAGAAACTTTTGGGGCAAAGGTTGATATGGCTGAAGCAGGGTGTTTTGATAATATAGATGCTGCTATGCTTTCACACCCAACAGGAAAATCCCATGAAAGAAGCGGAACATCTCAGGCAATGGAAGCTCTTCAGTTTACATTTAAAGGAAAAACAGCTCATGCAGCAGGTGACCCATACAACGGAATAAATGCTCTTGACGGAGTTATTCAATTTTTTAACAGTATAAATGCTCTTCGCCAGCAGACAAAAGATAGTGCAAGAATTCACGGAATAATTTCAAATGGAGGAGAGGCAGCAAATATTATTCCTGATTTAGCTGTTGCGAATTTCTATGTGAGAGAGGCAACTACAAAAGAGATGATAAAATTAAGTGAGAGAGTAAAAAATTGTGCAACGGGAGCGGCTCTTGCAACAGGAACAGAACTTGAAATAGAAAATTATGAATATACGTTTAAACATCTTGTGACAAACGAAGCTTTATCAGAAACTTATGTAAAAAATTTAAAACTTCAGGGAATAGAAGATGTTCCCATGTCTGAGCCATCTGGTTCAAGCGACTGTGGAGATGTGAGCCATCACTGCCCTGTAATTCATTCATATTTTCCAATTTCAAAATGCGAGCTTACAGGACATAGCATTGAATTTGCAAAAGCCAGCATTTCTCAAGAGGGATACAAAGGAATGAAAGAGGCTGTTCTTGCTCTTACAATGACAGGAAAAGATATTTTATCAGATAAAGAGCTTTTGAAAAAAATAAAAGCTGAATTTGAAAAAGCTAAAAAAGAATTAGAATAAAAATAAAAATTAAAAAATTATATAAAAATATTTAGGAGGAAATGATTATGAGAAAATTTTTAGTAACATTTTTATCACTTGTTTTATTTGTTTTCAGTTTTGGAGAGAAAAAACTTTATGTGGGAACAAATGCAGAATTTAAACCTTATGAATATCTTGAGGGAGATAAAATTGTAGGATTTGATATTGAACTTATGGAAGCTATGGCAGAAGAGGCAGGTTATACTGTAAAATGGAACAATATGACTTTTGACGGACTTCTTCCTGCACTTCAAATGGGAAAAATAGATGCTGTTATAGCTGGAATGTCTCCAACAGCTGAAAGACAAAAAGCTGTTGATTTTGGAAAACCATATCTTAACTTCCAGACAGGGCATGCTGTTATTGTAAGAGAAGATGAAAAAGATATTGTTAAAAATGAAGATTTAAACGGAAAAGTTGTTGGTGTTCAGCTTGGAACAAAACAAGAAGATCTTGCAAAAGGATTTGGAGCTGAAATTGTAAGATATGATTCATTTACAGGTTCACTTCTTGCATTAAAACAAAGTAAAGTTCAGGCAGTTGTTTTAGATGAGCAGTCAGCAGGAAAATATTTAAAAACTATGGACGGAGTAAAAATTACAGACATTATTTATGACTCTGACCCTGGAGAATCTATTGCGGTTAAAAAAGGAAATACAAAACTTGTGGAAGAATTAAATGCAGCCTTTGATAAAGTTGTGGAAAGCGGAAAATATTATGAAATTTTAAATAAATATTTTCCAGAAAAAGCTGCTGAAATGAAATTATAGAAATTTTGAAAAATAAAATTTTATTTTTCATAATAGAGAGTGGAAAAGGGATAAAAAAGGAGCTGTTGTAAATAATTTTACAAAGCTCCTTTTTATGTAATAATTTAACAAAATCCTCTACATTGAACAATAAAGATTACTCACATTTTGAATAACCACAGTTTCTGCAAGTGAAACATCCGCCAGTCACTTCAAGTTCAGCCCCGCATTCTGGACATATAGGATTTTTAAAATCAGAATGTTTTGCAGTTAAATCAACTTTTTCTTCAGTGATTATTTTTTTTGCAGCTTCTTTATAATTTGTAAGCCCCATTTCTTTTTCAAATTTTTTCAAAATATTAAGAATTGCAGTAGGGCAAGTTCCTCCTTGGCTTAGTTCCTGTCCTTTACTTCTAGCCACAGCAAAAGATGTACATCCGCTTACACCTGCAATAGCTTTTTCAAGCATAAACAGATTTCCTCCAAGTCTTAAGATACCAGACATATAAATTGCAACAGCCTGAATATTTTTTTCACAGCCACCTGTTCCGCTTCTTATAACATAAATATCCTGTATACATTTTTCACTAGGAGAATATCCAATCATAACTTTTAATTTACCGCAGCCGATAAGCATTCTCTCTGGATAATAAATTGTGTCTTCAGCAATAGGTTTTAATTCTCCTCTTTTTATTTCATTTGCTTTTTGTGCTATTGTTTCAACAGTTTTTTCTTCTTTTTTAGGTTCAACAGTAAGAATTCCCTCTCTTGCACAGCCAGAACGGTAGATTGTCATACCTTTAAGTCCTCTCTTCCATGCTTCTATATAAAGGCTTCTCACTTCTTCCACAGAAGTTTTGTTGATAAGATTTATTGTTGATGAAATACTTGCATCAATTCTGTTCTGCCATATTCCCTGCATTTTAACTCTTGCCATCGGGTCAAGATTTTGTGCAGAAATAAAATAATCTGGAAGTTCTTCCTGTGAAGAAAGATTGTGTTCTTCCATATATTTTTTTGCAATAGGGATAAATACTTCATAATATTTATCTTCTCCGTGAAGACTTTCAGTTTTTCTTGTGTAAGAGAAAGCAAAGTTAGGCTCAATTCCTGTGCTTATCTCAAGCATTGTTCCAATAGAACCTGTTGGTGCTATTGTAAGAAGCTGAGAGTTTCTAAGACCAAATTCTTCAATTAATTTATAAGTATCTTCATCAGCATTTTCTAAAAGGAAAGGAGATTTTAAAATACATTCTTTTTTGTATCCCGGATATGTTCCAAATTCTTTTGCAAGCATTGCACTTTTCTTAAGAGCATTGTTTACAATTACCCTTGCAACCTTGTCACAAAATTCCAAAGATTCGTTATCTCCATATTTCATTTCCATTTTTATTAACAAATCTCCAAGACCTAAAATTCCAAGTCCTATCTGACGCCATTTTTTTACAGATTCTCTCTGCTCTTCCAATGGGTGAAGCATAAGCCCCTCATCAAGAACATCATTAAGAGCTTTTACAGATTTCTGCACAACTTCTCCAAGTTTTTCAAAATCGAAAGTTTTATCTTCTCTCACAAAAGACGGCAGAATAATTGAACCTAAAAGACAGCTTCCACCGGCTGGAAGAGGTTCTTCTGCACAAGGATTTGTTCCTGCATATGAAAATTCTTTGTCTTCACTTAAAAGATTCCAATTTGAAATTCTGTCCCAGAAAAGAATTCCTGGCTCAGCATAGTTCCAATTTTGTCTTGCAAGCTCTGTAAAAAGTTTTGCAGCATCAATCTCTTTTTTATAAACTTCCCCTGTATCTTCAACAAAAAATTCAGTCATAAATTTTTCATTATTTATAACAGCTTCCATAAATTTTTTGTCTACTCTTACAGAGATATTTGCTTTTTGTATTTTATTAAGGTCAGATTTAATTTTTATAAAATCTTCAACATCAGGGTGATTTATATCAATGGAAATCATTAAAGCTCCACGTCTTCCTTTCTGCCCTATAATATCTGTTGTAAGATTATAAAGTTCCATAAAGGAAACAGCTCCTGTTGTGTGTTTTGCAGCATTGTTTACAGCAGTTCCTTTTGGTCTCAGCTTAGAAATATCAACTCCGCACCCTCCACCGTATGAATATGTTCTTGCAAGTTTTTTTGCAGTTTCAAATATTGATTCAAGATTATCTTCAGGGGGAGCTACAACATAGCAGTTTGAATAAGTAACTTTTCTTCCAAGTCTGTTAAGCCCTCTGTTTGATAAAATTCTTCCGGCAAAAATAAATTCTTTATTCAAAATCATCTCTTCAACATCAGTGTCTCCTCCGGAAATTCTTGAAAGCCACTGCTTGAAATTTTCACCGTCATATTTATATTTTCTGCTCCATATGTCATACCCGAGTTTATTTTCTTCTCCAAGCCATTTTTTTACGTCCATTGAAAATCCCCTCCAAAAAATTTGTATTCGGTAAAAAAATTATACCACAATATATTGTGTAAAAAATAAATATTTTTTATTTTTCTTACTAGATATTGTTTTGATTATGTTTTAAGAAATATATAAAAAATATATTTGAAATTATAAAAAAATAATAATTGATTTTATTTTTCATGGATATAGTGATAAAATATATTAAGAAATAAAATGGAGGAATTTATGAGAACAATAAATTATGAAGATTTGTATAAATTAAAAAGTTATATTTTGATAGATGCAAGAAGTCCGAAAGAATTTTTAGATTCGCCTATTCCTGGAGCTGTAAATATTCCTGCTCTTCTTGATGATGAAAGAGTGGAGGTAGGAACAGCTTATGTAAGAGAGTCAACAGAGAGGGCAAAAGAGATTGGGATTGAAAAAATTTCTAAAAGACTTCCTGAAATTTTCAGAGAGATAAATGACCTTTCTAAAAAATATGATAAACTTGTTTTCTACTGTGCAAGAGGGGGAATGAGAAGTTCATCTCTTGAGGCAATTTTTTATGCTCTTAAATACAGAACATTAAAACTTGAAGGAGGATACAAAGCATACAGAAATTATATTATGAAAAATCTTCCTAAAAAAAATGAGAAAGTAAAATATGTGGTTCTTCATGGAAGAACAGGTGTGGGAAAAACAAAAATTTTAGAAAAACTTTCTGAAAAAGGTTATTCAGTTATGGATTTGGAAAAAATGGCGGACCATAAAGGCTCTTTTTTCGGTGGGCTTTGTGAAAAGAAAAAACAGAGCCAGAAAAGATTGGAGTCAGAAATTTATGAATGCCTTTCAAAAAATGAAACAGGATATGTTTTAGTTGAAAGCGAGAGTAAAAGAATAGGTGATATTTATCTTCCGGAAGTTGTCCACGATTCAATTTTAAACGGCTGTCATCTTATAATCAATACTTCTATGGAAAACAGAGTGAAAATAATTATGGAAGATTATGCAGGAGCTTCAAAAGAGGAGCTTCAAGGGTGTCTTGATAAGGTTGGAAGATATATAAGCAGAGAGAGATACGAAAAATACAGTAAACTTTTAGAAGAGGGAAAACTTTCGGAGCTGAGTGAAATTCTTATGGAAAAATATTACGATCCTCTTTACGACCAGAGCATAAATAAATATCAGTATGAAGAAGAGATAAATTATGAAACAATAGATGAGGCAGTAGAAAAAGTTGCAGATTTTTTACTGAGAGCAGGATTTATAAAAGAAAAATTATAAAAAACAACCGGCTGTTTTATCCAGCCGGCTATTTTTTATTTATAATTTTTAGGGGAGAGAAATTTTATAAAACAAAATTTACTTGTTTCATTAATTAAGACAGAATTTTTATAAAAAAAGTTTAACTAAGAGAATAAATTTTTTATAAGAATTTCTTTTAGTTTTATTATATCAATATCTGTTCCCAATGATTTTTTTAAATTCAGAAGTTTTTCTTCACTGAGATAATTTTCATCTATAAAGTTTTCAACTTTTAAAATTTCCATATCATCATCTGAAAAAGAATTTATCACCTTTAAAAATTTTTCCCCGTAGTTTTTAAATTTCTGGTTTCCAATTCCTCTTATCTTTAACATCTCCCAGCGGTTTTTAGGTTTTTTTTCAGCCATTTCAATAAGTGTTAAATCAGAAAAAATTATATAAGGTGCAACATTTTCTTCCCGGCTTATCTCTTTTCTTAATTTGTTAAGATTTTCAAAAAGAGGATCTTCATAATAGTCAAAGGAAACAGTTTCATTTGGACGTCTTAAAATTCTTTTTTTATCTTTAAGAACAGAAAAAGAATTTTTGTTAAGCTGAACTGTTGGAAAACTTCCGGCACTTAAATCAAGATATTCTTCAGAGATTAAAAAATTTACAAATTCTTCCAGCCACTCTCTGTCTTTATCTTCCATAATTCCAAAAGTGGAAAGTTCTCTGTAGCCTTTTCTCTCAATTTTTGTATCTGATTTTCCCAAAAGAATATTTACAAGAGTTGAAATGCCGATATTTTCTTTTGCCCGCCCGATACATGAGATAACCATTTTTGTTTCTGTTGTAAGATTTTCCACATCTTTTAAATTTCTGCAGTTTCCACAGTTTCCGCAGTAATTTTTTATTCTTTTATCCCCAAAATATTTTAAAATAAATTCACGGTAACAGGTATCCAGATAAGCATACTCAACCATCTTATCAAGTTTTTTTCTTTTTATCTGCCTTATTTTGTCACTTGTTTCTTCATTATTAATAATAAAAAATTTCTGTGTGGCAACGTCCTCTTCAAAGAAAAGAAGAACAGCTTCACTTGGAACACCGTCACGTCCTGCCCGTCCCGCTTCCTGATAATAGCTTTCCAAATCTTTTGGAATGTTTCTGTGGATAACAAAACGTACATTGGATTTATCTATTCCCATTCCGAAAGCATTTGTTGCAACCATAATTTCAACATCATCTTTTAAAAACTTTTCTTGAAAATCAGTTCTTTCATTTTCTGTAAGCCCTGCATGATATTTTCCAGCTTTAAATCCTTTCATTGAAAGATAAGCATAGAGATTATCTACTTCTTTTCTGGTTGAAGCGTAAATTATTCCAGATTTATTTTTATGCTCTTTTAAGTATCTTACAATATATGCTTCGGGAACGACACCTCTTTCCACTTTGAAAAAAATATTTTCTCTATCAAAACCATCAACGTAGTGGTAACATCTATTCATGTTTAAAAGTTTTTCTATATCTTGACGTACTCTTGGGGTTGCAGTTGCAGTGAGAGCCAAAATCTGAATATTTTTTCCCATTGCTTTTATAAATTTTGGAATTTCAAGATAGCTTTTTCTGAAATCATGTCCCCATTGAGAAATGCAGTGGGCTTCATCAACAGCAATTAAAGAAATATCTATATCTTTCATAAAATTTATAAATTTTTCATTTATAATTCTTTCTGGAGCAAGATAAACTATTTTTACTTTTCTGCTTTTTATTTTTCTCAGTGCAGAAATATATTCTTCCTTTGTAAGAGTGGAATTTATATAAAGAGAATTTACTCCGAGAATTTTAAGAGCATCAACCTGATCTTTCATAAGAGAAATTAGAGGTGAGATAACAAGAGTTATTCCCGGAAAAATAAGAGCTGGAATTTGATAGCAGATAGATTTTCCTCCCCCTGTTGACATAACTCCAAGGGTATCTCTTCTGCTTAAAACACTGCTTATAATATGGCTCTGTCCTTTTCTGAAAGAATCATATCCATATATTTGTTTTAAAAGTTTTAATGCTTCTCTTTTCATTTCTCTTAATATCCTTTATTTTATTTTGAGTTTAAAAATATCATAGCATTTTTATCTAAATTCTTGCACATTTTTCTAAAAATTTTTGCTGTCACTTTCACGTCGTCAAGGCTTGAGTGGAAAGAGTAACAACTCACATCTATATTATAAAAATCTGCTGTTTCAGAAAGTTTTGGATTTTTATATCCATAAGATGATGGAAGTTTCATTATGTATCTGTTTGCTGCCATTGTATCAAAAGTATTTGGTGTATCAATATATTTGTCTATATATTTCAAATCAAATTTAATATTGTGACCAATAAAATGTCTTGTTTCATTACAAAAATTTTTAAAACTTTCAATATCATCATAGAAAAATTTTGGATAAGAAAATCCCTCTCTTCTTTTTGTAATTTCTTTTTCAGTAAGTCCATTTACTGATATTGCATCAGAATTTTCTTTTTCTCCCTCTTTTATGTAATAATATCTGTCGTAAGTTTCAAAATCTTTTAGGAAAATTTTTTTCTCCAAATCATAGAAAACTTTTACAGCTGAAATGGAAAGAACAGAGCAGTCAGCTGTAAGCCCATTTGTTTCTGTATCAAAAATTATAAGAGGAATTATATTTTTATTCATATTTTCTCACTTTCTTATAAAAATATCATTATATATTACTATACATGATTAGAGAAAAAAATTAAAGTGAAAAATAAAAATTCTTTGAAAAACAAAATATTAGTGTACTAAAACTAGACAGATTTATAAAATACTGCTTGACATTTTTTTATTTATACTGTATATTAAAGTTATCACCAAAGTAATAAAATAAAATTAAAGTTTAGAACATTTAGGAGGTAGAAAATGCACGTAATAGATAAAGATACTTGTATCGGATGTGGAGCTTGTGAAGGAACT
>OGXP01001724.1_pt1 | contig 16915 bp, 14 predicted proteins | sample 1576351 | NCBI WGS metagenome assembly OGXP01 (sample SAMEA3541517, study PRJEB24748) | human gut metagenome | biome: human gut; feature: human-associated habitat; material: faeces | place: China | collected 2012
TTTTAAATTTTCCTTCTGAAAACTAAAAACGCCTGCCGCCGCCACCATGGCTGCGCTGCAGGCGGGCGGACTCATCGGCGGCCTTCTTTTGTCGGGCGGCTGCTGTTTCGAGGTCCGCGCATGCGGTCTTCTCAGCCTCGAAGGCTGCTTCGGCAGTCTTTTGTGCGGTTGACGCCTGATGAGAGAGTCGTCTGATGCCTTCGTCAGCCTCTAGCATGCGGCGGTATTCGGGCATGAAGCCGTCTCTGGTGGCTGCGGCTCCTCGCTCCGCCGTCGCGGCGGTCTTCAGGGTAGCTTCCAGATCAGGGAGGGCAGTGCGTACCGCTTCAAGCTGAGATTCCGCTTCGGCCAGTTCGGACTTGTTGCGTGTGAACAGAACCTCGGTCTTGAGAAGCTCTTCATGGCGCTCGACAGGCTTTGCGGCCTGCTCGGCGCGTTCGGCCTTCCTGAGCTCGGGCTCGAAGGCAGCCTCGGCCGCCTTTGCGGCGGCTTCGACCCTGACGCGGTCTGCAAGGTCGCAGGTCAGTCTGTCGAGTCCCCTGCGCCAGCGCAGTGCTTCGTCCAGCTCTTTCGAGGCTTTTTCCATGGCGGGCACCTTAAGCGAGAGCTCGGTCACCGTTTGTTCCAGCGCCCGACTGAAAAAAATGCCAGATTTGCTCTTAAATTAAGTATAAACGAAGGAAATAATAATATCTTTTTCTCTGATGGAAATAATGTTAAAGGACCTCTTATGACTGAAAAAGAAATTGATTATAAAAATATTTCAGATGAAAAGACAGATGAAATTTCAAAAGTCACAGGAGTGAGTACAGCATATATAAATAAAATAAAATCCATAATCAAGAAAAAAGAAAAAAATTCTTTTACAAGTACTGAACTTTCAGAACTTTTAAATATTACAGAAAGAAGTACAAATAGAATTATTAAAAAAATTATTGAAAATGGATATGCTTCTGTTGAATTTGAAAATTCTCCGGGAGCTGGAAGACCAAGAAGAAAAACACAATTTAATTTTTAAAATATTTTACAGACAGTACAAATTATACTGTCTTTTTTATTTTACATTTAAAACATATCCGCTTACCATTTTTAACTTACTTCAAAAAAGTATATTTTTTGTATTTTATTTATAAAAAATATTTTTTTTCAGAACACTATTGACAATTTTAAAAAAATATAATATACTTCTATCAAATAAAGGTCCTAATAAGGACAATGACTAAAATAAGGTTTAGGGAGGATAATATGAAAAATTCTTTGTTAAAAGTTGTAATAACTACCCTTATTATCGTAGTTGTTACCGAAATGATTGGTAAAATTTCCATTCCGGTTTGGAGAGTCAGCATTGTTTTATTCCCAATGTTATATGCTGTTGTAATTGGACTTTTCATCACACCTGATTTACTTGGAAGTAAAATTACTGTATTAAAAAAGATAATCAATCAAGATGAAATTAAACTTGCCGGAGATTTTGTTGCAATGGGGCTTCTTATTCTTGGAGTTAAATATGGTACTCTTGCAGGACCAAATGTCCAAAAAATATTAGCTGCAGGACCTGCTTTTCTTGCACAAGAATGCGGACATCTTTTATCACCGATAGTTGCACTTCCTTTAGCACTTTTCCTTGGAATGAAAAGAGAAGCAATCGGAGCAACATCAAGTATAAGCAGAGAACCTTCTCTTGGAGTTATCGGAGAAAAATATGGAATAGATTCTCCTGAAGGAAACGGAGTTTTAGGAACTTACCTTATAGGAACTGTTATAGGAACAATAATATTCGGAATTTTAGGTTCTGTTTCAATATATTCAGGAATTCACCCTTATGCACTTGGAATGGCATGCGGAGTTGGAAGCGGAAGTATGATGAGTGCTGCCTCAGCTGCTCTTGTAGAAATGGTTCCTCAGGATATGCAGAGTACAGTTCTTGCTTATGCTGCAACAAGTAATATGCTTTCAGGAATAACAGGAGTAAACTTCCTTATTTTTGTAACACTGCCCCTTACAAATAAAATGTATGCTGTTTTAGAACCAATTTTAGGAAGAGGAAAAGGAGGAAAAAAATAATGACTGTAAATATACCAAGATTAATAAAAAATACAGGACTTTTAGCTGTTGCAGGTATGCTTGTTCTTATAACTCAGAAAGTTGGACTTGGAATGCCTATATTAGACGCAGTTCCAGGAATGATAATTATTATTGGTGTTGCTGATATCGCCCTTATTATAAGAGACCTTTTCCCAAAATCAATTTTCCCTGCTTTCGGCTGGGTTACAATTTTAGGTTTTCTTTTCAGTATGCCTTACAATCCTTTATCAGTTAAATTTATGGAATATACAGACAAAGTAAACTTCATGGCAATAACAACACCTCTTCTTGCTTTTGCAGGACTTTCTGTTGGAAATAAAATTGATGATTTGAAAAAAATGTCTTGGAAAATCATTTTAATTTCAATAATAGTTTTCATAACAATATTCTTTGCATGTGCACTTATTGCTGAAACAGTTTTAAGATTAAGAGGAGATATTTAAAAATCTGCAGATTATATAAAAATAAAAAATCTTTAGGAGGATTTAAAAATGACAAGAGAAGAATTAAAAGAAAGAGTAATAAAAGCTATCGAAGAAAATAAAGATATAATAATCGGAGCTGGAAGAAAAATATATAAAAACCCTGAGTTTGGTTATAAAGAATTTGAAACAACAAAAACTGTAAGAGAGTTCTTTAAAAATGAACTTAATGTTGAAACTGAAGATAAAATTGCTTACACTGGGTGCAGAGCAAGAATAAACGAAGAAAAACAAGGTCCAAAAGTTGCAATTCTTGGAGAACTTGACGGAATATCTTGTAATGAACACTGTGATGCAAACGAAATAGGAGCATCTCATACTTGCGGGCATAACGTGCAGATTGCAGGTATGCTTGGAGCTGCTGTTGGTCTTATCAAATCAGGAGTATATAAAGAACTTGATGGTAAAATAGATTTCATGGCTACACCTGCTGAAGAATTTATTGAACTTGCTTACAGAAGCCAATTAAAAAAAGAGGGACATATAAAATATTTTGGGGGAAAACAAGAGCTTATCAGAAAAGGAGCTTTTGACGATGTTGATATGGCTGTGATGTTCCACGTTCTTGACACAGGAGATAAAAAAGTTTTAACAGGACCTGTAAGCAACGGATTTATCGGAAAAGAAGTTAAATTTATTGGAAAAGAAGCTCATGCCGGTTCTGCTCCATATGAAGGAATAAATGCTTTAAATGCTGCTATGCTTGCAATAAATAATGTTCATGCTCAAAGAGAAACTTTTAAAGAAGCTGACAGAGTAAGATTTCACCCTATTATCACAAAAGGTGGAGATATTGTAAACGTTGTTCCTGCAGATGTAAGAATGGAATCTTATGTAAGAGCAAGAACTATTGACAGTATGATTGATGCCAATGCTAAAGTTAACAGAGCTTTAATGGCTGGAGCTATGGCTGTGGGAGCAAATATTGAAATAACTGAACTTCCTGGATATCTTCCAATTTTAAGACACGACGATATGGAAAAAGTTTTAAGAAAGAATTTAGAATATATCGGTCTTACAGATAATGATATAATTGAAGGGGGAGATTTCACTGGATCATTTGACTTTGGTGATGTTTCTCATATAATCCCGACTCTTCACCCAATGTTCGGAGGAGTAAAAGGAGCATTACACACTAGAGATTATAAAATAGATGATGAAGAATATGCTTATCTTGCTCCTGCAAAAGCAATGGCACTTACTGTTGTTGACCTTTTATTTGATGAAGCAAAAGAAGCAAAAGATATTCTTAAAAATTTCAAACCTGTAATGACAAAAGAAGAATATTTAGCATTTATGGAATCAAACGACAAAACAATAAAAGCATAAATTTTAAAAATCTCATATAAGTAAATAACCAAAAACCAAGTAAACAAAAAAGGAAGCCTGAAAACTTCCTTTTTTGATTTTACCTTTATTTTTTAAACATAAAATATACTGCACCTATCATACAGATAAAAGCATAAAGATAATTTAATTTTATCTCCTGTTTTAAATATAAAACAGAAAAACCTGCAAAAACTACAAGAGTTATTACTTCTTGAATAATCTTAAGCTGAGCCACAGAAAAATAATTTGCTCCTATTCTGTTTGCCGGAATTGAAAAACAATATTCTAAAAATGCTATTGCCCAGCTTAAAATTATTGTAAGAAAAAGATTTCTCCCTGTATGTTTCAAATGACCATACCATGCAAAAGACATAAAAATATTTGATATAAACAACATTACAACTGGTAAAAATTTCATCTCTCTTCCCCTTATCCATTTTAATTTATTTTCATAACTTTAAGTTTATAACAAAAATTAAAAATATTCAACTGATTTAGATAAAATTAAAATAAAAATTATCTCATAGAAAATAAAATTTGGTCTCCTGGAAGAAGTTCCAATGATCCGCTTGGAGTCAGATATTCATCTCCACGTTTTACTGAAACAATGTGCATTTTTGCTGAAAGATGCAAATCTTTTATCTGTTTGTTTGCATATTCTGAATTTCTTGTAAGATAAAGTTTTTTAACAGCAAGCTCTTCAAGTTCATCAACCTCAACTTCAACATCATCTGAAGTTTTTTCCTCTTCAAGAAGTCCCAGCCATTTTGCCACATGTTTAAGGGACATTCCCTGTAAAATTACAGAGAACACAACCATATAAAAAATCATATTAAACATCATCTGTGCATTATCAAGATTTTCACTTACAGCAAATATTGAAAATATAATCGGCACTGCTCCTTTAAGACCTGCCCATGAAATGAAAAATTTTTCTTTTTTGTCAAGTTTAAATGGAATAAGAACCAGATATACAACTATAAATCTTCCTACGATTATAACTAAAACTGCAAGAATACTTCCTTTTAATATTACAGAAAGAAGCTGGCTCGGGAATACAAGAAGCCCCAAAATAATAAACATTGTTATCTGCATAAGCCATGAAGCCACTCTCATATTTCTCATAAAATTAATTCTGTAATCAAATCTCTCATTTCCTATAAATATTCCCATTATATATATTGCTAAAAAACCATTTCCTTTTAATATAGTTGTAAGAGAAAAACAAATAAATAAAAATGAAATTATATGTATAATCATAAATTCTTCTCTTTTTATCTGCATAAGTCTGCTTGCAGGAATTGTAATTTTTCCAAATAAAAATCCCATTGCAAGACCTAAAATTATTTGTCTTATTAAGAAAATTATTCCTTGGAAAATATGTACGTCTCCTGAAGTTGCTTTATATATTGAAAGGAAAAATAAAATAAGTGCATATGCCATAGGGTCATTACTTCCTGATTCAATTTCTATTATTGTTCTTATTCTTTTTTTAAGTTTTGATTCTCCTAAAATTGACATTACTGCAGCTGCATCTGTCGAAGATACGAAAGAACCAAATATAAGAGATTCTATAAAAGAAAAGTTTGTCAGAAAATATGTAAACGCCGCTGCTATAACCGCTGTCAGAAAAACTCCTGCTGTGGCGAGTATACCGCTTGGATAAAGTGCTGAAAGAGCATCTATTTTTTTAGTTTCCAATGCTCCTGAAAAAAGAATAAATAAAAGTGCAAAGTTTCCTATGTTCTGTGCTGTTGCAAAGTCGTCAAAGTATATTCCCCCTATCCCCTCTGACCCTGCTGCTATTCCTACGAAAAGGAACATTACAAGCAGAGGCACTTGTGCTGTCCTTGCAAGTCTTATTGAACACAGGCTGAAAAATAATAAAATTCCGCAGATTAAAATTTGGTATTCCATAGTCCCTAAATCAACTCCTCCTGTATTTTTTCCCTCTCCCTCAGCTTAATTGTATCATAATATCTTCCTATTTTTGAACAAAAAAATATTTTTTTATTTTTTGACTAATAAGTCAAATTTTTCTTGACTACATAGTCAAACTGGTATATAATTTTCTAATATACAAAATATTTTTATTATTTTTAGGAAAAAAAGAGGGCAGGAAATTGTTTAAAAAAGATATCGAAAAAATAAAAAATAAAATTTTAAATATGCTGAAAGAGAATTATGAAAATTACGAAATCAGAAAAGAATGTCTTTCTTTACTTCATGAAGGGCAGTTTGCCAATGCGGCAGTGTTCAGATATAACGATGAAAATAATTTAGATATTACTATAAAAGATTTTTCTGGTTCTCCTTGGCTTGTGAGAAAAACTCTTGGAAGAATTTTTGTAAATATTGAAGGACACACAATGATGAAACTTGAAAACAATCCATCAATAACAAAAGGAGTTGTTTTTCTTTCTCCCTGCACTCTTGCTTTTAATTTTATTAAAGGAAAAGCTATAAAAGAATTTCAGGAAAAAGAAATTCCTAAAGATTTTTTTATTACATTAGAAAAAAATGTGAAAGAGATGCACAGAAGAAACATTGTCCATCTTGATTTAAGAAATCTTGGAAATGTCATAATGAGCAAAGAGGGATATCCGTATATTATAGATTTTCAATCTTGTATTTCTACAAAACATCTTCCAAAAAAATTAAGAAAAATTTTACGTGCCTCTGATTTAACCGGTGTGTATAAATGCTGGAGCAGAAGATGCTGTGAGCCTCTCGATGAAGAAAGAGAAGAATTTTTTAATGAATTTCAAAAAATAAGAAAGTTTTGGGTGCTGAAAGGATACCCTGTCCAAAGATTTATAAGACATATGAAACAAAGGTTTTTATAGTTCATTTTCTTTGAACGGGCAAAGAAAACGAACCAAAAGAAACCCGCCCTGCTGATGAAAAATAGTTCTATTAATTTTGTTCCCAAAACTAAAATTCATAAACTCGTTTGTCTCACAAACTCAAACATATGAATTTTTTTACGTTTTGTTCACTTCATTAATCACAAACTATTTTTCAATACAGGGAAATATTTTTAAACTTTACTTTTCTAAATTTATAAAAATAAATTTTAGGAGATTGAAAAAGTTTTCGTAATTTATGAAGTAAGCTGAACGCTGAAAAATGACATGTTTGAGCATAGCGAGTTTGTCATTTTTAGTGAAGCGAACAAAATAAATAGAAAATCTTTTTCACGGTATAAAATTTTATTTTTATATATTTTCACTACTTTCTTCAATATTAAAAACTACTGAATAAACCACAGGGAATATAAACAGTGTAAGTATTGTTGATACAAAAAGACCAAATACTATTGTTGCAGCCATATCTCCATAAAGCGGATCTCTCATAAGAGGCAGCATTCCAAAAATTGTTGTTACTGCTGCAAGGCTCACAGCTCTTATTCTGCTTACAGCTGAATCAATAAGAGCTGTGAATTTATCTTTTTTCAAAACATTTATTTCATATTTAATCTCATCAACAAGAACAATCATATTTTTTATCATCATTCCAGAAAGTGAAATTACACCAACTGTTGACATAAATCCAAAACTTTTTCCTGTTATAAAAAGCCCCGGCACAATTCCTATCATACATAAAGGAAGCATTGAAAATATAAGTGCTGGTATTTTTACACTGGCAAAAAGAAATACACAGATAAGGAACATAAATATTACAGGAACAGGAACTGCTTTAATAAGAGAAATTACATTTTTTTTCTGTTCGCTGTATTCTCCGTGCCATTCCATAGTATAACCTTTTGGAAGTTCTATGCTTTCTATTTCATCTTTAAATTTATCTCTCACATCAGAAGCACTTGCTCCCACAGGTATATCACCCTGAACAGTCATTGTTCTCACTCTGTTTCTTCTCCAAACCTGTCCCTCTTCAAACTTAATATTTCCATTTTTTATAAGAGCAGAAAGAGGCTGGGATTCAAGAGTCACTCCCCAGACAGGAGTCTGCTCCAAATCACTTATATCATTTTTATCTTCATCTCTGTGTTCTTTTAAAATTACAGAAACAAGTTTGTCATCTTTTTTTATGCTTCCTATGGGCATTCCCTCTGTTGTTCTCATAATTGAAGTTGCTAAATCAACAGAAGTAAGACCGGCTCTTTTTACATCAGCTTCAGAATAATTTCCTTCCCAGACAAAAATTTTATTTCTCCAGTCTGTTCTCAAATTAAGAACCTCTGGATATTTTTTCATAATATCCATTGCTTTGTCTGAAAGTTTTCTAAGAACCTGCGGGTCTGGTCCTGAAAATGCAACTTCAATAGGACATGATACAGGAATTCCATTTGGATATTTTTTTATACTTACTGTTATTCCCGGAAGATTTTTATTTGCATATTCAAAAGCCTTTTCGCCAATTTTTTCTACATCTTTAACTTTTTTTACATTTAAAATAAGTTCTCCAAAAGCCGGGTTCGGCATTTCAGGAGTTGTACACACATAATATCTTGCAGGAGATGAGCCTATTGTAGTTGCAATACTTTCCACTCTTTCATCTTCTCTTAAATATTTTTCAAGTTTTCTTGCTGCTTCATCAATAACTTCTATTCTGCTTCCCTCTGCTGCCCACATATTTATCGTAAATCCTTTTTTGTCTGAGTCAGGGAAAAATATTTTAGGAATTGATAAAAACATAATCATTGAGAATAAAAATGCTCCTAAAACTGCAGTAAGAATAATTTTTCTTTTTTTCATAAGACTGTATAAAATTTTTCTGCATTTATCATAAAATTTCTTTTCTCTTTCACTGGCTTCTTTCACAGGTTCACTTGTAAGATAAAGTTTGCAGTAAACAGGAGTCTGAGTAAGACATAAAACCCAGCTCAGCATTAAAGAAATTCCTATCACCCAGAAAGATGAACCAACATATTCACCTACATATGTAGGCATTAAATATGCAGGAAGAAAAGCAAGAGCTGCTATTGTTGTTGCTCCCAAAAGTGGAAGAGCAGGCTTTTGAGCAGCTTCATAAAGAGCTTTTTCGTTTTCCATTCCATTGTTCCTATTTACAAGAACATTATCAACCACAACTATTGAGTTATCAACAAGCATTCCCATTGCAATTATAAATGAGCCGAGAGAAACTCTCTGCAGATCAATTTTCATAGGAAGCATTAAAATTAAAGTTCCAAGAATTGAATAAACCAAAGCACTTCCTATTATAAGTCCGCTTCTCATTCCCATTGTAACTAAAAGAACTCCAACAACTGTTATTACAGAAAGAATAAGATTTATGACGAAATTATTTATTGCTGAAGTAACAAGCTCAGGCTGATAATAAATTTTTTCTATATTTATTCCAACAGGAAGTTTTTCTTTAAGCTCGATTATTTTTTTATCAATAACTTTTCCAACTTCAACAACATTTGCTCCCCCTTCTGGAGAAAGAGAAATTCCCATTGCCATTTTTCCGTCAAAATACATTTTTTGTGATACAGGTTCTTTATATCCCTCTCTTAATTCTGCTATATCTCCAAGTCTTATAATTTCATTTGTCCCGTCTGGAAGTTTTTTAGAAAAAATAACAACATTTTTTAAATCTTCCATATTTTTTATTTCATTATTAAGATTTATATTTACATGAAGATTTCCGTAATCTGCAGTTCCTCCGCCGGAAATAAGATTTTCAGCAATAAATGATGAGGCTATAAATTTTGTACTTATTCCCAAAGAATTTATTTTTTCTCTGTCAATTATAACTTCCACTGCATCAGTCTGCTTACCAAACATTGCTGTCTGTGCAATTCCATTTATAGAGTTAAACTCTTTTAAAATATAATCTGAATATTTTGAAAGCTCAGAATAACTGTATCCGTCACTTGTAACAGCTAAGAATATTCCATAAACGGCTCCGTAGTCATCAAAAATTATTGACGGGATTGTTCCTAAAGGCAGATTTATCTGTGCATCTGTTATTTTTTTTCTCACATTATCCCAATACTGATCCAGCTCTCTGCTTGGTACAGATTCTTTTAATTTTATTTTTACTTGAGAATAATTAGGTTTTGAAACACTCTGAAGATAATCTATATTTGGAATTTTCTGAAGTGCTTCTTCTATTTTATTTGTAACCTGAAGTTCAACAGTGTGAGCGTCCTGCCCCGGATACATTGTAACAACTATTGCTTCTTTTATTTTAAATTCTGGGTCTTCAAGTTTTCCCAATTTAAAATATGAAAATATTCCTCCCAAAACAAGAAGAATTACTAAAAATCTTACAACAACTGTATTTTTTATTGAGTAATTTATAAATTTCATCTTAAAGCACCTCTATAGAATGTCTCCCACATTTGTTTCTGAAAACGGCTCAAGAAGATTTACTTTCTGTCCCTCTGTCAGCTCGTGAACTCCCTTTGTCACAATTTTTTCACCTGCATTAATTCCTGTAACAATAATCATTCCATCAGAATATGGTTTTATTATATTAACTTTTTTTGAATTTACTTGACTTTCATTGTAAACCCAGACCATTATCTCTCCATTTTTTTCAAAAAGACTTTCTGCAGGAATTAAAATTTCTTTATCCTGCAGATCTGTTTTAAAAGAAATTTTTACAATTCCATTTGTATCTACAGGAATATTATCTGCTTTTTCTTCAAAAGAAAAAGTTACAGGATAAGCAAGTTTTATTGTTCCTTTCACTTTTCCCACATCAACAAGATTTAATTTATAATCTTTTCCGTTAAAATAAAAAATGCTTTCTGAAATCTTTTCCATTTTTTCAATATCATTTTCAGAAATACTTATTCTCACTCTGCTGTTGCCTAAAGATGAAATTGAAACAACGGGAATTCCTGCTCCTGCAACTGCACCAGCTCCCAAAAATTTCCTGCTGATGTATCCATTGTAGGGAGCTTTTAAAATTGTATCGCTAAGCTGATTCTTACTGTTTAATTCTCCCTCTTGTGCTGCCTGATAAACTGCAAGATTTGCAAGTTCTGAAGCTGCTGCTGCTTTTACACCTGCAAGAGCTTCATCATATGTTTTCTTTGGAAGAGCTTTTTCTCTGTAAAGAGTTTCAACTCTTCTGAACTGCTCTCTTGCATTTTCTGCTACAGCCTTTGCTGCTTCATAAGCATTTTTTGCAGCAATGGTTTTTTCATGGAAAGCTCTCTGCTGAACTTCATAATCTCTTTTATCCATTTCAGCAATTATATCTCCCTCTTTTACATAACTTCCAACTTCTACATTCATATTTTTTATAGGTCCTGATACTCTGAAAGCAAGAGGAGCTTCTTTTTCTGCTGTAACAACAGCAGGATATTCATAAACAAGACTCTGTGGAACAAAAACAGCTTCTTTTGTTTCCACAGGTCTTATAACAGGTTCATATTTTTTTTCACAACTTATAAATGAAAGCAGTATAATTATTCCTGCAACAAATTTTAATTTCATTTTTATTTTCCCTCCTTAAAAGGATCTTGTCCCATTGCTGTTTTCAAACTTCCAAGTGCCATTGCATATTGAAAATCTGCTTTCTTCTTCATAGCAAACGCTGATTCATAAGATGAAACAGCTCTAAAATATTCTTCGTCTCCTATCATATCAACTTTTCTCTCTGCTCTTTTTTGATGAAGATGTCCTTTTTCTCCTTTAAAATTAAGACTTGCTATTTCCTGCAATTCACGAGCTTTTTCAAGATTTCTATATGCTTTTGCTGTTTCAACAACAACTGTCATAAATTCTTTTTCAAGTTTTAATTCTCCTATTTTTTCTCTTCTCACTGCCTTTTTATATTCATTAACATTTTTAAATCCGTTAAATATACTTAAAACTCCTGTTACGTTTCCATAAAGAAAATCAGGGTCAGACAAAATTTCATTGCTGTTATTTATATATCCTCCTCCAAGAATAATTTTCGGAAGAAAATTTGTCACTGCTATTTTTTTCATATCATTTGTTATATCTTTTCCTGTTTCTGCAATTTTTAAAATTTCATTCCCTGAAACTGCACTGTATATACAATCTTCCATTGATGGAATTTCTTCTGGAAAAATAATTTCATCTTCAAGTTCTATTTCTTCCAGAGGATTTAAATTTAACGTTCTCATAAATCTCATTTTTGCATTTTTTAAATCTCTTTCATTTTCATTAAGAGCATATTCTTTCATTTTTACAAAAGCCTGAGCTTTTTCATATTCCCATGGAAGAACAGCCTCAACTTTTAAAGAAATTTTTACTTTATTTTCCAGTTCTTTTGCTGATTTAAATTCATTTTCAAGGGCAGCACGTTCTGACTCAAGTGCAAGAATATAATAATATTCTCCCATCACTTGAAGTTCCAGCATTTTTTCAGCAAATTCCTCTACAAGCCCGCTTATTTTTTCTCCTTTTTTTCTGGCACTGTAAAGATACCAAGTTGACGGAACAAAAACGGGAATTTGTGCTGACACACCAAAAGAATAAAAAGATTTATCTACAAATCTTGAATTCATTGATGCAGGAAGTGATATTCCCATTTGAGCAATTTGCGGCGGAATAGAATTTGCCATTGAACTTGTATCTACATCTAAATCTATATTATCATCTAATTTTGTATATCCTCCCATAACATTAATTGACGGAAGAAAATTTCCAAAAGCAATTTTTCTGTCAAGAGAAGCTATTTCTCTTTCAAGAGATTTTACTTTTAAATCAAGATTTCTCTCTTTTGCAATTTCAACTGCTTCATCAAGAGAAATTGTTTTTCCGTATTTTTCAAGATACTCTCTTCCTGCAAGAGCTGTAAATCTTTCTTCTGGCTCTTTGGGCTTTGTGTTTGAACACCCTGCAAGTACCATCAGACAGAAAATTATTAAAAATTTTTTTCTCATAACCGGTCTCCTTTATGTTTTTTATTCTGCCTGTAAAGATAAAATAAAAATTATAAAAATATAAATTTTATAATAGTTTACCATGCCACATTATACCACTTTTATTTTTAATTAATCAAATCATGGTGTAATTTTATTATTGATTTTATCATTCTCTATCTATTTTAAGACTTTTAATTTTTATATGAACAAAAGAATATATTTTACAATTTCTTTGTGGTATAATTTTATATATCGGAATTAAAATTGGAGGAATAATATGGAAAAGAAAATTATTTTTCTTGGGGACAGCATAACAGCTTGGAATTCAGAATTAAAAAATATAGAAAACAGTGAAAATTTTGGAGTTCCCGGATTTATTTCAAGAGATATTGTATGGCAGCTGCAGGGAGATGATGAAGAAACTATTTCCGGTCATACAGCCTGCCTCATGGTTGGAGTAAATGATATTATGATGGGAATTTCCATTGAAAAAACTCTTTCAAATATAAAAGAAATAATTGAAATGCTGAAAAAAAGATTTGAAAAAATTATTTTTATTTCTATTCTTCCTATTGATAATGTTAATCTGAATAAAAATATACAAAAACTTAATGAAAATATAAAAAACATTGACGGAATTAAATTTTTAGATGTTCACAATTATTTTTTGAATGAACACGAAATGATAGATTATAAATTTACAACTGACGGAGTTCACTTGAGCAATTACGGTTATGAAATTTTAAATAAAGAAATTTTTAAAATAATTTAAGGGGTTTTAATAGAAATGATAATTTGTCCAATCTGCAGAGAAAAATTAATAAAAGAAAATAGAAGTTATAAATGCAAAAACAACCATACTTTTGATATTTCAAAATGGGGGCATATAAATCTTCTTCTTGATAATCAAAAACACAGCAAAACACCAGGAGACGATAAAGATATGGTGCTTTCAAGAAAATATTTTCTTGAAAAAGATTATTACAAAGGAATTTCAGATAAATTAAATGAAACAGTTTTAAAAAATATTAAAAATACAGATGAAAAAATAAATATTCTTGATATCGGGTGCGGTGAGGGATATTACACAGGAAATCTTAAAAATTTTCTTGATAAAAAAAATATTCCAAATGAAATAATTGGGATTGATATTTCAAAAGAAGCTGTAATCTCTGGTGCAAAATCTCACAAAGGAATAAATTGGATTGTTGCCAGTGCTACAAATATTCCTGTTCGCGACAACTCTCTTGATTTTATAATCTGTATGTTTGCAAAAATAATTCCTGAAGAAAAAATGAGAACACTAAAAAAAGGCGGAAAACTTATAATTGTTTCCACAGGAGAAAATCATCTTCTTCAAATGAAAGAAGTTGTTTATGAAAATGTAAGAAAAGATTTTTATTCTCCAATAGAAGATTTAAAAATTTTTAAATATGTTGAAACAATAAACTGCACATACAAAACTTTTATAAAAGAAAATGAAAGCATAAAGAATCTTTTCAATATGACACCATACAGATGGAGAAGCCCTAGAGAGGGAATTGAAAAACTTTTTTCTCTTTCTGAACTTGAAACACTTATCGATGTAAACTTTGATATTTTTGAAAAAAATTAATTATGTCAATCTGATTTTTTCTTTGACAGAATGCAAAAAATATAATATAATCAAAAGGTTGAAAAATAAAAAAGAGGTTAGTCTGTTATTACAAAAGGAGCCTAAGGCTGATGGCTATGATACTTGTAAAAAAACGGATTAAATATTACGAAGCTGCCATAGTAATATGCTTATTTGATGAGTTCTCAGGGCATACTTTCACGTATGCCTTTTTTATTTGGCAATGATAATAATTTATTTGGAGGTTTAAAATGGCTATCATTAAATTTTTGTTTTATTCTATTCTTGGAATAATAGCATTTTTAGCACCTGTTACCATTGGAGGAGAATCATCAATTCTTATGGGGCATATTAAATCAATTGTTATTGACGGGTATTCTGAGAGTATAAAATATCTTATCGTTTTTGTTTCTTTAATAACTATAACAGGAACAGTTATAGGAAAAATTAAAAAACAATTTAAAAATCCTGTTCTTCAAGAACTTTTTATCTGCGGGCCGATTAATGGTGCTGTAAGAATCGGAGGAAGTATATTTTTCCTTATGGTTCATTTCGGTGTAGGACCAAAAGCTGTTCTTGACCCAAATACAGGAGGAATGATGGCGGGAGATTTACTGCCGTCTCTTATGGTAACTTTCTGTGTGGGAGTTATCCTTATGCCGCTTCTTACGTCTTTTGGACTTGTGGAATTTGTTGGAGTTCTTATTGCTCCTTTTATGAGAAAAGTTTTTAAAGTTCCCGGTTATGCTGCTGTTGATGCTATTGCTTCTTTTTTAGGAGACGGAACAATAGGAATTGTTGTTACAGATCAGCAGTACCAAAAAGGATATTACACTCAAAGAGAAGCTGTTATCATTGCAACTTCATTTTCTATTGTTGGAATATCTTTTGCCGCTGTTGTTGCAGATTTTTTACAATTTTCTTCAATATTTATTATTTTTTACAGCACAATAGCAATTTCTACTGTTGTTGCAGGAGTTATCATTGCGAGACTTCCTCTTAAAAAATTTAAAGATGAATATTATGTTCCGGGAAAAGTTGAAGAAAAAGATATAATTTCTTTTTCACTGGCTCTTAGAAAAGCTGCTGCTGTTGCAGAAAAAGCAAGAGAAGTTGAAATTATAGTTGACTCAATAAAAAAAGTTGCGGTTTTATATATAACTTTTATTCCTGTAATTATGTTTATGGGAACTGCAGGTCTTATTGTTGCTGAATACACAAATATTTTCAGCATAATTTCTATGCCTTTAATTCCATTTTTACAGCTTCTTGGATTTTCAAAAGAGGTTGCAGGAAGTATGGCACCTTCAATGATAGTTGGTTTTTCAGATATGTATCTGCCGTCTCTTCTTATTGAAAGTGTAAAAAGCGACATGGCAAGATTTGTTATAGGAACTCTTTCATTTGCACAGCTTATATTTTTAAGTGAAACAGGAATGATTTTAGTTGCTTCAAAAATTGGGTTTACTTTCTGGGACGCACTTAAGTTTTTTGTCTTAAGAACTATTATCACTTTCCCTGTTATTTATGGAATTGCAAGAATTCTTTTAGCTATGGGGATTCTTCAAAATTAAAAATTTTTAAACTTTTTTTCACGGGGAAGAGTCTTAAAGTTAAAGTAATAAAAATCTCCCCCAATGAATTATAATAAAAACAGAGTTGTCTTATATAGAACAATTCTGTTTTTATTTTTAAATCTTTTTAATTTTCTGGATTTTTTTCTTTATTTGATATAAAATACATTGTAAATTTTTTAAATATTTTTTATTTTTTGGGGGAGGGATTAAAATTAAAGAAAAATCATTTTTAGCACTGGCATTTCCAATTTTCTTGGAACTTCTGCTTGTAAACGTAGTGGGTAACGTTGACACCTATATGCTTGGAAAATTCAGCGACGATGCTGTGGGAGCTGTTGGAGGAATAAGTCAGGTTCTTCTTATTCAAAACTCAGTTTTTGGTTTTATCTGTCTTGGAACAAGTATTCTTACAGCACAATTTATCGGAGCGAAAAAAAGTCTTAAAATAAAAGAGGTAATTGCAACCTCACTTCTTATGAATCTTATTTTCGGGCTTATTATAGGAGCAGGTTATGTTATTTTTTCCGAAGCAATAATGAAAGGAATACATCTTCCTGAAAAACTTATGGACATTGGAAGAACTTATTTTAAACTTGTGGGAGGAATGTGTGTATTTCAGGCTCTTACACTTACATGCGGAGCTGTAATGAAAAGTTTTGGAAATACAAAACAAAATCTTTTTATAAATGTAGGAATAAATATTTTAAATGTTATTGGAAACGGTATGTTTATTTTCGGCTGGTTCGGTGCACCAATTTTAGGAGCTACAGGAGTTGGAATTTCAACTGTATTTTCAAGATTTATAGGGTGTATTGTTGCAATTCTTGTTATGAAACATTACTGCAAATTTAAATTTGATATAAGACTTTATAGACCTATCCGTTTTAAAATTATAAAAAATATTTTAGGGATAGGAATTCCAACAGCAGGAGAAAATGTTGCTTGGAATATCGGTCATGTAACCACCCGTTCCCGGTTGCTGCTCCTTGTCGGAAGACGGGGCGAATAT
>OGXP01001740.1_pt1 | contig 16769 bp, 19 predicted proteins | sample 1576351 | NCBI WGS metagenome assembly OGXP01 (sample SAMEA3541517, study PRJEB24748) | human gut metagenome | biome: human gut; feature: human-associated habitat; material: faeces | place: China | collected 2012
ATTACGGAAGATAATGATTTCGAGGAAGTGGAGGAAGATGAGGCTGGCTTGTAAGCGGATCTTGGAAAAAGAAAACAGCAGCGATAAGTCCGTTTGCTACATCAGCACCAATCTGCTGGTCTCCCCCAAGAGGTCCTGAAAGATATCTTTTAATGTTAAGCCCTGTGGCATCCATTATTCTTCCTCCAGTTGTTCCAGTTGCTACAAGTTCATAATTTCTAAAAAAATCAACGTGTTCTTTTACAAATTTAACAAGTTCATCTTTCTTTTTGTCGTGTGCAATTAATGCAATTTTTTTATTCATGTAGTATCCTCCGATAAAATAATTTTGCAGTTTAATATTTTATTATTTCATTAAAGTATGATAAAATACAAGAGAGATTTTTTTATAATATATTTGTATAGTTTTAATAATTATATAATAAAGAAAATAAAAAATCTATAAAAATAATGTAAAAAACAAAAATAAGTATCAGGAGAAGAAATGGAATTTAAGCAAATAGAATATATTAACAGGGAGACTGATAAAATAGAAATAGAAAAAGTCCCCGGAGAAAACTTTTTAAAGTTTTTGTATTATAACCCTTTTGGAAAACTTTCACTTGAAGCAGTGGTGAAAAGAAAGTTTCTTTCAAGATGGTATGGAAAGAAAATGGACAGCCCTAAATCATGCAGTATGATAGAAAATTTTGCCAGAGAAAACGGGATAGATTTAAATGAGGCAGAAAAAAATCTAAGTGAATTTACATCTTTTAATGATTTCTTTATAAGAAAATTAAAAGATGGAGCAAGAAAAATAGATTTTGAAGAAAGCACTCTTGTTTCACCGGCAGACGGAAAAGTTTTAGTGATAGAAAATATTCACGACAGCAGTAAATTTTTCTTAAAAGGTGAGGAATTTACACTAGGAGATTTCTTTAAAAATGAAGTTCTGGCAGAAAAATATCTTGGGGGAATAATGGTCATTATAAGACTTGCCCCTGCAGATTACCACAGATTTCATTTTCCGGCAGATGGAAAAATTTCAGTGAACAGAAAAATAGAGGGGTATTACTATTCTGTTTCTCCCCATGCAATAAGACAAAATTTTAGAATTTTCTGTGAAAATAAAAGAGAATATTCAATTTTATCAACAGAAAAATTTGGTGATATATGTATTGCTGAAATAGGAGCAACAATGGTTGGTGGAATAAAACAGACATACGAACCTAATACTTTTGTAAAAAAAGGAGATGAAAAAGGGTATTTCTATTTTGGAGGTTCAACTGTTATAATGTTCCTTGAAAAAGACAGGGTTGAAATTGACAGGGACATTTTAGAAAACAGCATAAACGGAATAGAAACAAAAGTATTTATGGGAGAGGGAATAGGAAAAAAATTCTAAGGAGTAAAAATTTTGAAAAGAAAACCTTGCTATTTTAAAAAAGGTGATATTATAATTTATTCTTTACTTTCGCTTTTTTTCTTTTTTGCAGTGAAATATGCTTTGGGAATAGAAGCTGTGAAGGGAAACAAAATAGAAATATATGTTGATAATCAGCTGAAATATGTTTATCCTTTAGAGGAAAAGAAAAAAGAATATTTTGTAGACACAAATCTTGGGGGAGTAAATATTCAGGTGGAAAAAATGAAAGTGAGGGTTACTTCTTCAAACTCGCCCTTAAAAATCTGCGTCAAACAGGGGTGGATTTCAAATGCAGGAGATACAATAATCGGTATTCCAGACAGGCTTTTAATTAAAATTGTTGGAGATAAAAAAGAAAATGAAGAACTTGACGGAATTATAAGGTGATATTTATGAAATACAAACACATATTTATAAAAGTTTTTATTGTTGGAACTCTTCTTGTTATTATTCAGACAATGCTTCAAAATATGAATGGTTTTTTAAGTGTGATAAACGGGCTTACAAAATATCTTCGTCCTTTTATATATGCAATGTTTATTGCTGTGCTTTTAAATCCAATGGTGGAGTTTGCAGAAAAAAAACTTAAATTTAAAAGAGGATTGGCAATAGCAATGTCTCTTGCTGCATTAATTCTTTTTTTAACAGGAACACTCCTTTGGTTTATACCAAACCTTATAGACAGCTTTGAAGAAATTATAGAAAAGTTTCCTGCTTTTCAGGAAAATTTTAATAAATATCTTGAACAGATTTTTGCTTTCTTAAGAGAAAAAAATCTTCTTCTTATGGACGGGGAAGAGATAAAGCAGGCAATACAGGATTTCTTTGTAAATAATATGAATAATATAAAGGCTCTTTTAATTTCACTTGGGCTTAATGTTATTGATTGGATAGTAGAAGTATTTATAATTCTTTTAGGAGGATTTCTGGCACTTTATTTTATTTACAACAGAGAATATTTTATGCAGTATATAAAAAACATGATATTTATTTTCTATGGAGATAAAGAAGCTGATGAGGGGTTAGATTTTCTGATAGAATGTAAAAATATATTTTTAAATTATATGGCAGGAAGAATAATAATTTCTGTAATAGTGGGGCTTATAGCTTTTGCTGTTATGAAAATTGCATCTGTTCCTTATGCACTTTTAAATGCAGTTATGATTGGTGTAGGAAATATGATTCCATATTTTGGTTCAATAGCTGCAGGAATTATTGCATTTATTCTTGTGCTTTTATCAAATCCGATAAAATGTTTTTATCTTCTTCTGGCAATAATAATTGCTCAGAATGTTGACGGATATATAATCGGGCCGAAAATTTTAGGAAAGAGTGTGGGAATAAGCTCTTTCTGGATAATTGCTTCTGTAATTATTATGGGAAATATTATGGGAACTCTTGGAATGTTTTTAGGTGTTCCTATATTCGCAATAATAAAACTTATTTATATAAGAATATTAAAAAATAAAAAAGAAAAATTAAAGATTGAGGAGAAACAAAACTAATGAAAGATTTTACAATAATTGCATCATCAACTATGGGGCTTGAAAGCATAGTAAGAGATGAATGTGTTGAGCTTGGATTTAAAGATGTCCACGCATTTAACGGAAAAGTTGAATTTAAAGGAAATTTTAAAGATGTAGTAAAAGCCAACATTCATTTAAGATGTGCAGACAGAATATTTATAAAAATGGGAGAGTTTAAGGCTCTTACTTTTGAAGAACTTTTCCAAAATGTAAAAAAAATAAAATGGAGCGAAATAATAGAAAGAAACGGAGAGTTTCCTATAAGCTGGGTAAGTTCCGTTAAATCAAAACTATTTTCAAAATCTGATATTCAAAGAATTGCTAAAAAAGCTATTGTTGAAAATATGAAAGAGATTTACGATATTGAAAAATTCCCAGAAAATGGACCGTTATTCAGAATAAAAATTCAAGGAAATAAAGATATTTTTACAATAATGATTGATACAAGCGGAGATGCACTTCACAAAAGAGGATACAGAAATTTAATAAATGAAGCTCCTCTTAAAGAAACAATGGCTGCTGCCCTTGTAAAACTTAGTCGTTGGAAAGGTGGAGACAGACCTTTTGTAGACCCAATGTGCGGGACAGGAACTATTGCCATTGAAGCTGCTATGATAGGAAGAAATATTGCTCCGGGAGTAAACAGAAATTTTGCTGCAGAAAGCTGGAAAGTTATTCCAAAAGATTTATGGATAGATTTAAGAGACGAAGCATTTTCACAGGAAGATTATGATAATAAAGTTATGGTTTATGCTTCTGATATTGATTTGGACACAATTAAAATAGCAGAAGAAAATGCTGAAAGAGCCGGAGTTGAAGATGATATTCTTTTTGAATGTAAAAACTTTTTAAATCTTGAAGCTATGGCTGAAAAAGGCTGTCTTGTAACAAACCCTCCATATGGAGAAAGACTTTTAAATGATGAAAAAGTTGAAAGACTTTACACTCTTTTAGGAGATATATGCAGAACAAGATTTCCAAAGTGGTCTTATTATATAATCACTTCTTATCCAGAATTTGAAAAATATTTTGATAAGAAAGCTACAAAAAACAGAAAACTTTATAATGGTGGAATAGAGTGCCATTATTATCAATATTACGGTGAGAGATAATATGAATAAAAAAGATTTTAAAGATTATAATACAGAAGTAATGCTTCAGATTTTAAAAAAATCTGAGGTTGAACTTCAAAAAGCAGAAGCAGAAAATGACAGTGAAAAAATAAAATTTATAAATGAAGAAGTAATTCCAAAATATGAAAAACTTTATCTTGCTCTTGCAGAACTTGACATAAGAGATAAAACAGAAGAAGAGATAAAGAATTTTAGAGAAACTGTTGATAAAATTGCTGAATCAAACGGACTTACAGAGGAGTTTATAAAAAAATGTATTTCTGTGAGAGAAGAATTAAAAGGGAAATCTGGAGCAGAAGTTACAAAGAGAATGTTTGAATATGCAGTGAAAGACCTTAAAAAGAAAAAGAGAATTCTTCTTGAAAGAATGGACGTTCTTTTAAAAGAAGAAGCACAGCTTGAAGCAGATTTAAAAGAATGTATCCAGTATGATGCAGAGATGGAAATTTCTGGAAAAATTGTTGATGTAAGAGAAAAGAAAAGAGATTTAAAAGAAGTTTTAGATGCAAATGATAAAGAGATTGAAAAAATCCAAAATCATATAAACACAAAATGGAGATATGAAATTTTTGGAACTGTTTCAAGAGACGAACTTAAAAAAGCGGCAGAGGGAGAATAATTATGTTAAAAACTTTTGTGATTTTTATAGTTGTAATATTTTTGGTTACAATAGGAAGAAATAAACTTGCAGGAACTCCTGCAAGAAAAAATATAAAAATATTAGAAAATAAAGCGGAGGTATCAATGTCAGATTTAGTATTAAATGCAAAAATAGTAACAGATAAAGGAGATATAAATTTAAAACTTTTCCCAGAAGTTGCACCACTTACAGTATTAAACTTTGCTCATCTTGCAAAAAGAGGATATTATGACAATCTTAAATTTCATAGAGTAATATCTGATTTTATGATTCAAGGTGGAGACCCAACAGGAACAGGAGCAGGAGGACCAGGTTACCAATTTGGTGATGAATTTAAAGAAGGAGTTGTTTTTGACAGAAAAGGACTTCTTGCAATGGCAAATGCTGGGAAAAATACAAACGGATCACAATTTTTTATAACTCACGTGGAAACTCCATGGCTTAACTATCATCACACAATTTTTGGTGAAGTTGTATCAGATGCTGACCAAGATGTTGTAAATAAAATTGCTCAGGATGATGTTATAAAAACTATTGAAATCACAGGTGATTTTGATAAATTTATGACAGAAGAAAATAAAAAAATGGCAGACCAGATTGATGAAATCTTAGACAGCCAATTTCCTAATTTAAAAAAATATTAAGAAATTTAAAATAAAATTTTATAATTCTAAAGAAATTAATGTAGAAACCATGAAAATGGTTTCTATTTTTTTGGAAAAAATGATATAATTATTGAGATTGAAAAATGGAAAATAAATTTAATTATGTTTTATTTAGAAAGAAGGAAAAATGAAAATATTGGTAGTTGGAGATGTAGTAGGAAATCCGGGAAGAAAAACTTTATATGCTTATCTTGAAAAGATGGGAGATAAATATGATTTTATAATTGTAAACGGAGAAAATGCAGCTGGGGGATTTGGAATTACAACAAAGATAGCAGATGAATTCTTCAGTAAAAAAATTGATGTTGTAACAAGCGGAAATCATATTTGGGATAAAAAAGAAATTTACACATATCTTGAAGCCACAGACAGACTTTTAAGACCTCTTAATTATCCAAAAGGAACAACTCCGGGAAAAGGATATACAGTAGTTGAAAGCAGAAAAGGGATAAAAGTCGGAGTAATTTCAGCTCAGGGAAGAGTGTTTATGTCCCCTATCGACTGTCCTTTCACAAGAATATCTGAAATTTTAGATGAAATGAAAAAAGAATGTAAAATAATAGTCGTAGATTTCCATGCAGAAGCTACATCAGAAAAAATTGCTCTTGGAAAATATCTTGATGGAAAAGTTTCACTTGTTTATGGGACACACACTCACGTTCAGACAGCAGATGAGAAAATTCTTCTTGAGGGAACAGGGTATCTTTCAGATGCAGGAATGACAGGTTCTGACAATGGAATAATCGGAATGACAGCAGAAGTTGTTATACCGAAATTTATTACAGCACTTCCTCAAAGATTTGAAGTGGCAGAGGGAAATGAAAGATTTAACGGAATTTCTGTTGTTGTTGATGAAGAAACAGGAGAATGTACAGAGATAGAAAGAATAAATCTTTCTTTAAAACAGATAGAAATATTATAAAGGCGGTGGCTTTTAATGAAAGTAATGGAAATAAAAGTAATTTTTGAAAGTGATGATACAGAAAAAGCAAAAAAAGAAATCGGAGATATTTTTTATGATTTTGGAGCAACAGGACTTAAAATAGAAGAGCCTATGACACATAAAAATTCTCTTGATTATTATAAAAATGAAAAAGATTTTTTAATGGTTGACCATGCTGTGTCAGCATATTTTCCAGTGAATATTTATGCTGAAAGAAGAAAACAGGCAATTTTAAAAAGATTTGAAGAAACTTTTGCTGAAAGGGAAGACATTGTTTATACAATAGATTTTTATGATTTTGAAGAGGAAGATTATCAAAACAGCTGGAAAAAATATTTCTACACTCAAAAGATAAGCGAAAGATTTGTTGTAAAACCTACATGGAGAGAATACGAGCCGCAGGAAGATGAACTTGTGATTGAAATTGATCCGGGAAGAGCTTTTGGAACAGGAACTCACCCTACAACTTCTCTTTGTATAAAACTTATGGAAGAAAATATAAAAGAGGGAAATACTGTTATTGATGTTGGAACAGGTTCTGGAATTTTAATGGTTGCTGCTGAAAAACTAGGAGCAGGAAAAATTGTAGGAACTGATATAGACCCAATGGCTGTTGAAGTGGCAGAGGAAAATCTTCTTCTTAATAAAGTTGATATGGAAAAAGCAAAGGCTTATGCAGGAGACTTGGTTACAGTTGTACAGAATGAAAAATTTGATGTTGTTGTTGCAAATATTTTAGCTGATGTTCTTCTTATTCTTTTAAAAGATATTTCAAGAGTTGTTAAAAAAGACGGACTTGTTATCTTCTCTGGAATAATAGAAGACAAATTGGAAGAGATGAAAAGAGCTGTAGAAGGAGTTGGGCTTGAAATTCTTGAGGTGAAAGCTGATAAAGAGTGGAGAGCAATGCTTATGAGAGCATAGTTATAATTTTAACGGAGGAAAATTATGAAAAACTTTATAATGGCAATAGATGGGCCTGCGGGAAGCGGTAAAAGTACAATAGCAAAAATTTTGGCTGAAAAGAATAATCTTACATATCTTGATACAGGGGCTATGTACAGAATGGTAGCTTTGTATTTTTTTGAAAATAATGTTGATTTAGATAATGATATGGAAGTTAAAATAAATCTTTCTAAAATAAAAATGGATATTGAAAAAGATAAATTTATTTTAAACGGCAGAGATGTTTCAAAAGATATAAGAACACCAAGAGTGAGCGGGTTGGTTTCATTTGTAGCAAGAATAAAAAGAGTGAGAGAAAAACTTGTTGAACTTCAGAGAGAAATAAGCCGTGGGAAAAATGTTGTTCTTGACGGCCGTGATATAGGAACTGTGGTATTTCCAAATGCACCGCTTAAAATATTTTTGGTTGCGTCTCCTGAAGAAAGAGCCAAAAGAAGAATGAAAGAATATGAAGAAAAAGGGATAAAAGAGGATTTTGAATCAGTTCTTGCAAATATAAAAGAAAGAGATATGATAGATTCTACAAGAAGTGAAGGTCCTCTTAAAAAAGCTGACGATGCAGTTGAAATAGATACAAGTTTTATGACAATAGAAGAAGTTACTGACGAAATAACAAGACTTGTAAAAGAAAAAACAGGTGAATAATTATGATATATAATTTTCTTAGAATTCTGCTTTGGATTCCATTAAAAATTGTTATGATACTGAGACCAAAGAAAAGAATTTTTATTGAAAAAAGACTTAATCAGAATTTTGATTTTTTAAAATCAGAAAAGCCGTATATCTGGCTTCACTGTTCATCTGTAGGTGAAATAAATCTTTCTGATGCCCTTATAAAAAAACTTCTTGCTGAAAGAGAAGAAGATATTTTAATAAGCATTTTCACTGATACAGGATATGAAACAGCACAGAATAAATATTCAAAAGAAGAGAGAATAAAATTAATATATTTTCCTTTGGACTGCAAAAAAGAGATAAGAAAAATTTTAAAGAGAATAGATTTAAAACTTCTTATTTTAATTGAAACAGAAATATGGCCGAATTTAATAAGCTGTGCAAAGAAAAAAGGAAAAATTATTCTTGTAAACGGAAGGATATCTGACAAAAGTTTTGGAAGATATATGAAACTTAAAAGAATTTTAAAAAATGTTTTAGATAAAATTGATAATTTCTATATGCAGACACCTCTTGACAAAGAAAGAATTGAAACAATAGGTGCAGACAGCAGTAAAGTTTTTGTTACAGGAAATCTTAAATTTGATATAGAACTTCAAAATTATTCTGAAGAAGAAAAAAATGAACTTAAGGAAATCATAAAAGCTGAGGGCAGAAAAATATTTGTTGCAGGAAGTACAAGAACAGGAGAAGATGAAGTTATTTTAGATGCTTTCGGTCATCTTAAAGATTATATGCTTGTCCTTGTTCCAAGACATCTTGACAGAATTGAAAAAATAGAAGACCTTTTAATTAAAAGAAAAATAAAATTTTCAAAATACAGCAGCTGTCTTGAAGGAAAATTAGAAAAGTCAGAAGTTATCATTGTGGATAAAATGGGGGTGCTAAGAAAATTTTATTCTGTATGTGACACAGCTTTTGTAGGAGGGACTCTTGTAAATATTGGAGGACACAGCCTGCTTGAACCTTTATTTTACAGAAAAACTCCAATCTTTGGAAAATATCTTCAAAATGTAAAAGATATTGCAGATGAAATTTTAAAAAGAGGAATAGGTTTTAAAGTTGACAGCAGTGAAGATATAGCTGTATCAATAGGTGAAATTGATAATGGTCATGTAAAAACAGAAGAGATAGAAAAGTTTTTTGCAGCAAACCAAAATACAGCACAAAAAATTATAAACGAAATAAATAAATTAGTATGAAAAAACCTTAAACCCTGCATTGAAAAAATTTTTGTAATTTATGCAGTGAGTTGAACGCTAAAAAATGATATGTTTGAGGGCAAAGCCCGAGTTTATTATTTTTAGTGAAACGAACAAAATAAATAGAAAATTTTTTTACCAGCAGGGCAGTTTTCTTTTGGTTCGTTTTCTTTGTCTGTACAAAGAAAATGAACATAAATTTAAATTATCGGAGGAACAAATTGATAAAATTAGATGAAAACGACGACTTTTGGAAACATTTTTTTAAAAATCCAAAAAAAGCCTATAATCCATATATGTACAGATTAAAAGAATTTTCTGAATATATAATGTATGACAAAGAAATAATGGATTCATACAAAGGAAGATGGAACGAATATTTTAAAAATGACAACCCTATATATGTGGAAATCGGTTCTGGGAGCGGAAACTTTGCTCTTGGAATGTGTGAAAAATACAGAGACAGAAATCATATAGCTCTTGAGCTTAGATTTAAAAGACTTCATTCATCAGCTAGAAAATCGAAGAAATTAAATCTTTCAAATGTTTTATTTATCAGAAGATTTGGAGAAGAACTTACAGAATTTTTAGGAGAGTGTGAGATTTCAGGATTATATATTAATTTTCCAGACCCTTGGGAGGGAAATGAAAAAAACAGAATTATTCAAAAAAATCTTTTCTCCAGTTTAGATAAGGTGTTAAAGATAGGTGGTAAATTATTTTTTAAAACAGACCATGACAAATACTACGAAGATGTGCTACAATTAAGCGGAAATTTAGAGAACTATAAACTTGTGTATCACACTTCTGATCTTCACAACAGTGAAAAAGCAGAAGATAATGTTCTTACAGAGTTTGAGCAGTTGTTTCTTAATAAATTCCAAAAAAATATTAATTATATAGAGATTGAAAAAATAAAATAATTTTTCTGTATATGATAAGGTAATTAAATTTTTTTAGGAGGATATAAATATGGCAGGATATGTAGTTGTAGGAACACAATGGGGAGACGAAGGAAAAGGGAAAATAATTGATGTGTTGGCAGACAGAGCTGACTATGTGGTAAGATTTCAGGGGGGAAACAATGCAGGTCACACTGTAGTTGTTAATGGAGAGAAATTTATTTTAAAACTTCTTCCTTCAGGAGTGCTTCATGGAGGGTGCTGTATAATCGGACCGGGAGTTGTTGTTGATCCGAAAGTTCTTTTAGATGAACTTGCATCACTTGAAACTAGAGGAGCAAAAACAGATCATGTTATAATAAGTGACAGAGCTCATCTTATAATGCCTTATCATGTAAAACTTGATGAATTAAAAGAAGCTAGTGCAGGAGATAAAAAAATAGGAACAACAAAAAGGGGAATAGGACCTTGCTATGCTGATAAAATTTCAAGAGACGGAATAAGAATGGTAGATCTTCTTGATATGGAAAAATTTGCAAGAAAATTAAAATATAATCTTGAACAGAAAAATGAAATCATAACAAAAATTTATGGTGCAGAGCCTCTTAGTTATGAAAAAATTTTAGCAGATTATACAGAATATGCAGATAAAATAAGACACAGAATAGTTGATACAATTCCTATTGTAAATAAAGCTCTTGATGAAAATAAGCTTGTTCTTTTTGAAGGTGCTCAGGCACTTATGCTTGATATAAACTATGGAACTTATCCGTATGTTACATCTTCTTCTCCAACAACAGGAGGAGTTACAACAGGTGCAGGAGTATCTCCAAGAAAAATTGACAAAGGTATCGGAGTTATGAAAGCATACACAACAAGGGTTGGTGAAGGACCATTTGTTACAGAACTTCTTGGAGAATTTGGAGAAAAAGTAAGACAAATCGGAGGAGAATTTGGAGCTGTAACAGGAAGACCAAGAAGATGCGGTTGGCTTGACCTTGTGGTTGGAAGATATGCTGCAATGATAAACGGGCTTACTGATATAGTTATTACAAAAATAGATGTTCTTAGCGGGCTTGGAACTTTAAAAATATGTACAGCTTATGAGATTGACGGAAAAATTTACGAGTCAATGCCTGCCGATACAGAAATTCTTTCAAAAGCAAAGCCTGTGTATGAAGAACTTCCAGGTTGGGACGAAGATATAACTCAAGTTAAAACTTATGAAGAACTTCCAGAAAACTGCAAAAAATATTTAAAAAGAATAGAAGAAATTGTAGGGTGTCAGATTTCTGTTGTGTCTGTTGGACCTGACAGAAACCAGAATATCCATATAAGAGAAATTTAAAATTATTTTTCAATGCAGGGATATGTAAAGATGGAGCTGTTGTAAATTTGTTTACAGCAGTTCCTATTTTTTTATTGCATTGTTGAAAATAAAATATTAAAATATGATATAAAATGGGGAGAATATTTTAAGAATAAAGCGGGAAAAATTATTTTGGAGGATAGACTATGAAAAAACAATTAATAATATTAGGAGCTTTTATATTTTTATTAAGCGGCTGCGGAACAGAACAAAAACCTAAAGAGGTGAAAATTTCACTTACTGAGCAGGAAGTAAAAGATACTGAAAATAATTCAAATGCAGCAGCACAAATTCTTGTGAAAAAAGCTGTATTAAAAGAAATGGAAAATGTTAAATACTCTGAAGAAGAGAAAAAAGAACTTGAAGAGATAAAAGAAAATATAGAGCTTGAATATTTCTTAAATAAAAAAGCTATGGAAACAGCAAATGTTGATGATATGGAAGTTCTTCAAGTATATCAAAATAATATTGAAAAATTAAAAGATGCAGATATAACAGCTGTTCTTCCTCAGCTTAAAGACCAGATGCTTTTACAAAGAAGAGAAGAAGAAAAAGTAAAATATATGAATTCTCTTGTTGAAAAATATAAACTGAACGATGAACTTAAAAAATATTTCCCTGAATCAGAAAATAAAGAAGAGACAGCAGAAGAAGTAAAACCTGCTGAAGAGAAAAAATCAGAAGCTAAATCTTAAAAAATGTGATTATAATAAAATGAAAAATAAAAAATAGGAGGATGTATAATTAATTACTGTATAATTAATTATAAGAAATTATACATAGAAGATTTTTTAAATTTTTCATAAAATTTTATTATTTTTTATCCAAAAAATATAAAAAGGCACTACTTTTTTCATTCATGCCTTGTGTATAAAAAGTTATAATTTTTTATACACAATTTTTGTATTTAAAATTGCAGTTTTGAAAATTTTGAAGGAATATTTATTGTTGAAAAGTCTAAAGATAAAATTTAAGAAAAAGAATGTATTTTTTAGTTTGTTTATACTCTTATTTTGTTTTATGGGATTTATATATTTGATAAAGTTAATTTTATTTTAGAGTGAAGGGGTAAATTATGACAACAAAAGCGGAGTTTGTAGCATTTTATTCAGAAAAAAATAATATAAAAAATTTTACAGCAGCTGAAGAAAAAATAGATAAGTTTATCGAAGCAATGAAAAAAGCTCTTTTGGAAAATGATGAAATAGTTTTTAAAAAATTTGGGACTTTTCAGGTTAAAAAAACAAATGAAAGAGAAATTTGTGATCCAAAAGGAAGCGGAAAAAAGATACAGGCAAAATCTAAAAAATATATAAAATTTACAGTAAGCAGAACTTTAGAAGAAAGTCTCTGCTATAAAAATCTTGATAAGGAACAGATGTAACATGAGAAAAAAAGATTTTGTAAAATTTTATGCAGATATGTATGAAATGGATATAAAAGATGCTTCCAAGGACATAGAAGAATTTTTAGAAACTATGAAAATAGTTTTTTCAGAGGACTCAAAAGTGGTTTTTAAAAATTTTGGAATTTTTGAAGTGAGAAAAACCAAAGTAAGACATATAGTTGATCCAAGAAACCAGATTGATATTATACATTCAAAACCAAGAAAATATGTTAAATTCAGGACAAGTAAAAATATGGAGAAACTTTTGTCATTAAAATAAAAAGTATTTTTTATAAAGAAGAGCCGGATAAATCAGCAGTGAAAAATTATTAATCTGCAGCGGCTCTTTTCTAATATCCGCTTATATTTTTTAGATTAAAATGGTAAAATACTATAAGAAAAAATTTTTTTAATGGTGAAAATTATGATTACAAAAAATATGATATATAGTTTTTTTAAAGAGAAAAATCACAGTAAAATAATCGGCAGAGAAGCATCTATGAATTCAGCCGTAATGGTTTTATTCTGTGAAATATCTGGAAAAATTTATGTACTTTTTGAAAAAAGAGCAAAAGATATAAGGCAGGGAGGAGAAGTTTCTTTTCCTGGAGGAAGAAGAGACAAAGAAGATTTAAGTTTTTTAGAAACAGCAGTGAGAGAAACCTTTGAAGAGATTGGATTAAAAAAAGAAAGAATTGAAAATGCCAGAAAATATGGAACTCTTATAATTCCTACAGGGGTAATTGTGGAAGCATATGTTGGATATGTAAAAAATTTTTCCCTTGAGGAGCTTAATATAAATGAAGATGAAGTTGAAAGAATTATTCTTGTCCCTCTTGATTATTTTTTTGAAAATGACCCAGAGATAGAATATGTCACAGTTGAGAATGAGCCTTTTTATATAAATGAAAAGGGAGAAAAAATTGAATTTCCTGCAAAAAAATGGGGGCTTCCTGAAAAATATACAAAAACTTGGGCAGGAAAACCTAGAAGAATGCTGTTTTATCTTTATGGGGGAGATGTTATCTGGGGAATTACAGGGGAAATTATTTACAGTGTATCAAGAGAACTCAGAAGTTATAAAAAATAAAAAAATGTTTTTTATGTAAAGAAAAAATACTTGACAAAGTTTTATAAAATTATTATAATGTTTTGGTGATATTATGGAATTAAATGAAATGATTGAAATAGGAATTCTTTTAGATTATTACAAACCTCTTTTAACAGAGAAACAAAAAAAATATCTTATAGATTATTATGAAGGAGATTTATCTCTTACAGAAATTGCAGAGATGAATGAAGTAAGCAGACAGGCTGTTTATGATAATATAAAAAGAGGCTGTAAAATTTTAAGAGATTATGAAGATAAACTTAATTTCTATAAAAAAGACAGAAAACTTTACGATGAACTTGTGAATTTGAGAAAGAATTTTACAAAAGAAAATTTAGATAAAATTATTGAGAAAATGAGCTAGCAAAAAGCACAGGAGAAAGAGATGTTAGAAAATTTAGGAAATAGATTTCAGGACATTTTTAAAAAAGTAAGAGGGCATGGAAAACTTAGCGAAAGCAATATAAAAGATGCTTTAAGAGAAGTTAAAATGTCACTTTTAGAAGCTGACGTAAACTATAAAGTTGTAAAAGATTTTATAAATAAAATTCAGGAAAAAGCAATCGGAACTGAAGTTATAAGAGGAATAAATCCCGGACAGCAGTTTATTAAAATAGTAAATGATGAACTTGTAGAACTTCTAGGGGGAACAAATTCAAAACTTACAAAGGGAGTTAAAAATCCTACAGTTCTTATGCTTGCGGGACTTCAAGGGGCAGGAAAAACAACTTTTGCTGCAAAACTTGCAAATAAATTAAAAAAAGACGGTGAAAGACCTTACCTTGTTGCAGCAGACGTATACAGACCAGCAGCTATAAAACAGCTTCAAGTTTTAGGTGAACAGATAAATATTCCTGTTTATGCTGATGAAGAAAATAAAGACCCTGTGGATATTGCAAGAAAAGCATGGGGACAGGCAAAAGCAAATGATTATACATATATGATAATAGATACTGCAGGTAGACTTCATGTTGACGAAGCTCTTATGGAAGAACTTAGTCAGATTAAAAAAACAGTGAGACCTCAAGAAATACTTCTTGTAGTTGATGCTATGATAGGACAGGACGCAGTAAATTTAGCAAAGAATTTCAATGATAAATTAAATATAGATGGTGTAGTTCTTACAAAATTTGACGGAGATACAAGAGGAGGAGCTGCCCTTTCAATAAAATCTGTTGTAGGAAAGCCGATTAAATTTGTTGGTGTGGGAGAAAAAATTGAAGACCTTGAACTTTTCCACCCTGAAAGACTTGCTTCAAGAATTTTAGGAATGGGGGACGTTGTTTCTCTTGTTGAAAAAGCTCAGGAAAACATCAATGAAGATGATGCAAAATCATTGGAAGAAAAAATAAGAACTCAGAAATTTAACTTGGAAGATTTCTTAAAGATGCTTCATATGGTTAAAAAGATGGGACCTCTTGCAAGCATATTAAAAATGCTTCCGGGAGTTGGAAATGATTTGGGAGATTTATCTCTTGCTGAAAAAGAAATGAAAAAAGTAAGAGCAATCATTCAGTCAATGACAAGAGAAGAGAGAGCAAAACCTGAAATCCTTAAAGCAAGCAGAAAAATAAGAATTGCCAAAGGAAGCGGAACAGATGTTTCTGATGTCAACAGACTTTTAAAACAGTTTGAAATGATGAAAAGTATGATGAAAATGTTCAGCTCAGGAAAAATGCCAAATCTTGGAGCTATGAAAAATATGGGCGGTGGAATGCCTAATATGAGAAACGGAAGAGGAAAAGGAAGATTTCCTTTCTAAAATAAATAAAGTTTAAAAAATAAATTTAAAATAAAATTAAAAAAGAATATAAAAGGAGTGATTTTTAATGTTAAAATTAAGATTAACAAGATTAGGAAGCAAAAAAAACCCAGTATACAGAATTGCAGCAATGGAATCTACTACTAAAAGAGAAGGAAATGCAGTAGCATACTTAGGAAACTACTATCCATTAGAAGATTCTAAAGTAACTTTAAAAGAAGAAGAAATCTTAACTTTCTTACAAAACGGAGCACAACCAACAAGAACAGTTAAATCTCTTTTAACTAAAGCTGGAGTTTGGGCTAAATTCGAAGAATCTAAAAGAAAATAATAAAAATTAAAAAACCATTAGATTAAAATAATTTATATATTTACTTTTATATGTAATATATGGTATATTGTATTTAGCACGAGAACAAGGGGAGATAAAAAATGAATTTCACGAACACTATAATAATAATATCATCAATAATAGGTTAGACGACAATATTATAGATGTTATTATGTGGCGTTGTAAATAATTTTTCTTCCTGAATATAAATTATTTTGTAAAGATTAAGGCAACCTGCATGGTTGCCTTTTTTATTTATCTGTTAATAAAAAATATAATGATATAAACTTTTATGAGGAGGTTTTTATGTACAAAAAAGTATCTACCAGTCTAAATTTCGTAGAGAGAGAAAAAGAAATCGAAAAATTCTGGGAAGAAAATAAAATTTTTGAAAAAAGTCTTGAATTAAGAAAAGGAGACAAAACTTACACTTTCTATGACGGACCGCCTACAGCAAATGGTAAGCCCCATATTGGACACGTTCTTACTCGTGTTATAAAAGATATGGTTCCAAGATACAGAACAATGAAAGGGTATGATGTTCCAAGAAAAGCAGGTTGGGATACACACGGGCTTCCTGTTGAACTTGAAGTTGAAAAACTTTTAGGAATTAACGGAAAAGAACAGATAGAAACTTATGGATTACAGCCGTTCATTGAAGAATGTAAAAAAAGTGTTTGGAAATATAAAGGAATGTGGGAAGACTTCTCTAAAACTGTTGGTTTCTGGGCTGACATGGAAAACCCATATGT